>ENA-OURJ01000562-OURJ01000562.1-human-gut-metagenome-genome-assembly--contig:-NODE-562-length-23001-cov-3.05212_pt1 | contig 23001 bp, 21 predicted proteins | sample MGYA00242096_ERZ508981 | MGnify/ENA primary metagenome ERZ508981 (study PRJEB26280, sample SAMEA2531404) | human gut metagenome | biome: human gut; feature: human-associated habitat; material: faeces... | reverse complement strand
TTCTTCATCAATATCTGCTATAGGTAAAAGTGCAATATAGTTCTTATCTCCTGCTGGGAAAGTACGGATTATTGCACACTCTAACTCAGTTCCATCATCTAATGATAATGTTACTGTTGAATATTCAGAGTTGTTATTAAAATCTTTATTATCTGACATAAGTGCCTCCATTAAATATAATCATTAACATACAATAAGAACTTTACCATATAAGTAGTATAAAAAGCAAACATTATAATGGAAAAATTAAGAAGACACACGATAAAAAGTTAAGAAAAATAATAAAAAACTATAAAAAAACATAAAATCAGGGGTTGTCAATTTATAAAAAAAGGTGTATATTACATATAAATTAATAAATTAAGTCAAAGGGGACAATTCAGGCATACAAAGCTCGGGTTGTCTCTTTTTTGATGTTAAGAAAGCAATGCCACAGATTAATGGAGGACAACTATGGACAAAATTGATAAGAAATTAATTACATTACTTCAGAATAATGCGAGAATGCCACTTAAGGCATTGGCTGAAAATGTGTTTTTATCATCACCAGCAGTTTCAGCAAGAATAGAAAGACTTGAGAAAGAAGAAATAATAGAAGGCTATGAGGTTAAGATTAACCAGATTAAATTAGGTTATCATATAACAGCATTTATTAATCTTGAAGTTGCACCTGTACAGAAGCCGGAGTTCTATCCATTTATCAAAACCTGCCCTAATGTAGTTGAATGTAACTGCGTTACAGGTAATTATTCAATGCTTCTTAAGGTTGTATTTCCGAGTACAATGGAGCTTGATACATTTATCGGACAGTTACAGAAGTTCGGAAGGACAAGTACACAGATAGTATTTTCAACTCCTGTTGCACCAAGAGGAATTGATGTTAATCAGGAGCTTCCGGGAGAAGAACCACAGGCATAAGTATAATAAAATTTGGTAAAATTTTATGTGAGAAAGCCGCAGGTGTTATTGATACATCTGTGGTTTTTTGGTACTATATTAATATGTGAAATGAGGTAAGGCACAGAATATATAATTTAAAGAAAAGGCGGGGTAATTAAATGCAGATAACAGACATATTAGATAATGTTTCAAAGGTTATAGTTGGTAAAGAGGAAGTTACAAAAAAAGTAATTACAAGCATACTTGCAGGTGGACATATTCTTTTAGAAGATGTTCCAGGTATGGGTAAGACGATGCTTGCCAAGACATTAGCAAAAAGTATTGACTGCGATTTTGGAAGAGTGCAGTTCACACCGGATCTGCTTCCATCAGATATAACAGGAATACATATATATAACCAGAAAAGTGAAGATTTTGTATTAAAGAAAGGACCTGTATTTGCAAATATCATTCTTGCTGATGAAATTAACAGGGCTACACCAAGAACACAGTCAGCATTGCTTGAGTGTATGGAAGAACATCAGGTTACTATAGATGGTGATACATTACAGTTAGATGAACCATTTATTGTAATAGCCACAGAGAATCCAATAGAAACAGCAGGAACATATCCGCTTCCAGAAGCACAGCTTGACAGATTTCTTATGAAGCTTGAAATGGGATATCCGGATAAGGAAGAGGAGATTACAATACTTAACCGTTTTCTTAAGGATAATCCAATAGAAGATATTTCTAATGTATGTTCTAAAGAAGATATTAAAGCTATGAAGAATGAGGTTAAGAATATATATATTCATCCTTCACTTATAGAATATATTGTAAAACTTGCAGAAGTTACACGTAATATGGGAAGTGTTGCAATAGGAATAAGCCCAAGAGGTTCAATAGCTATGGTTAATGCAGCAAGAGCATACGCTTATGTTAATGGACGTAATTATGTTGTTCCATCAGATATTAAAGAGCTTGCTTTGTGCGTATGGGGACACAGACTTGTATTTAATACAGGAATAGTTGTTAAGGAGAACAGGGAACAGGCAATAAATGAGGCATTATCACAGGTAGAGGTGCCTACTGAAGAATGGAGCAATAGATGAATATAATATTAATGCTTATAGGTGTTGTTATTGTATACAACATATTGAGGGTTACCTACAGGGATAATTGGAGCAGGAATTTATCGGTTGATGTTACATTTTCCAGCAATACAGCTACAAAAGGTGATACTATCAAGATGGTGGAGACAGTAACTAATGCTAAGAGAATGCCACTGCCTTGTGTTAATATTAAATTCAGTATAGACAAGAATCTGGTGTTTGGGCAGGAGGATAATAATTCCAGAATTACAGATAAGACTTACCGCAACGATGTATTTTCACTTCTTTCTAACCAGAGGGTAACACGAAAGATAGATGTATTGTGTGCCAGAAGGGGTGTATATAGATTAGAAGCCATTGAAACTGTATTTGCAGGTGCTTTTATGAACGATATTATGATTAATAATAAAAATGTTAATCATATGATTACAGTATATCCCAAGCCAGAAAATGTTAATAATCTTTTACAGGTCAATAACAGTATTTTAGGTGAGCTTGAAAGAAGAAAATATCTGTTAGAGGATAAGTTCGTATTTGCAGGAATAAGGGATTACCAGTCTTATGACAGCATAAGGGATGTTAATTGGAATGCCAGTGCAAGAACGGGAAAGCTTATGGTTAATCAGTATAATGAAACAGTGAGCCGTAATGTATGTATCCTGCTTAATCTTGAAAGCGAGGGCGTTCTTATGCAGGAAGATGTTATTGAACAGGCAATATCAATAGCGGCAGGTCTGGCCCAGCTTCTTATAGGAAAGGGCATCAATGTATCTGTAACATCTAATGGCTGTGATATTGATACTAAGGAGCAGACAGTGATAGAGGCTGGAAGCGGACTGTCACATTTTGGACGTATCAACACGGCATTTGCAAGAATAGATCTGAAGCTTCCTATGCAGGAATTCAGCATTATTCTTGATAATATGCAGGAATACAATAATAAGAACCAAAGGCAGGATTCGGTGTATGTTCTTATATCAGCTAACAAGCACGGAAAATTAAAGCTTTCAGCAGAAAGACTTATGTCTAAACAACAGAATAAAATATGGATTGTTCCGTGTGTTGTATCAGGCAATGGAAGCCTGTATCTGGAAAAGCTTGATTAGAATGTATAAGCAGTGTGGGAATGGAGAGTAAGATGCAGATAAGACATCTAAGAAATAGTAAAATCATAACGGAAATACTTATATTGTGTGTTGCGTACATATCAATGGCGGCGGGAGTGTATATAGGAATTGCCGGTAATGACACATCTAAGGCATATTATAGCCTTATTGTAATAATTCCAGCTATAGTTACATATTTTTCAAGAAAATATATTAAAAGTTATCCATTATTTATGGTGATTAATCTTGTGTTCGTTGTTATAGCGGCATTGCTTGCGGACACAGATCTGGAGTTTGCAGGTTATGTGATATGCGCAGCGGCAATATCTGGACACTCAATAAGGTTAAAGAATCTATATGTAAACAAGAAGCAATATGAGCGGGTTCAGGAAAATATATATGATGAAACTGGTAAGAGCAAGGATGATATGCTGATTGCTGTTAATGCGAGTGAGAAGCTTCATATAGCATATGGAATATTTATGATAGGCTTTTATATATTAGGAGGTATTGAAGGTAATTCTGTGCTTATGGAAATACAGGCATTTTTATTTGTTATGTTTGTATTATGCCAGTTCGTATATAATCAGGTAAGCAGGCTGTATGAGGTGTTCGTATTTAATGAAGGTAAATCAGAATTCCCGGCCAGAAGAATTATGGGAATTAATGTGCTTATAATGATTGTGTTCGGACTGCTTCTGGTATTTGGCATGCTTATATTCTATCACGGAAGATATGGCAATATATTCTCTATGATTGGAATGGCATTGCTTGCAATTATTAAATGGATATTAAAACTGTTATTAATGCTCCGCGGAGATGATGATACAGTAATGGACGATTATATAGAAGAAACGACAACTTCCCCTGAACCAGTAGAGGATGAGATGGATGTTGTGGTTAATAATGCGGCTGGTAATGCTCTTATGGAGGTGGTTGCAATATTCCTTATAATCGGAGTGATTATATTAATAATAGTGACAATAGTCAGATATGCTTCCAGGTTCAGAAAGTCATTAGATAATGATAAAGATGAAGTGGAATATATTAATAATGACGAGGAAAAGGAATATAAAGTAAAGAAAAGTGTTAAGGTTAAGGATACTAAAGATAAAGCCAATATACGGTACAGAAAGCTTTATAAGAAATATGCCAAGTCCAAAAAGGTTGTAACAAAGTCTAAGTTAGCAGGTGCAAGGGTTGATTCGCATATGATGCCGGAAGAGATTACGAGCAAACTGATAACTGATGATGAAGCAAAAGCACGAAGAATAACAGACGACTACGAGAAAGCGAGATATTCTAATGGTGAAGTATCAGAGGAAGATATAAGTTTTCTTAAGAACTTCAAATGATTTTAATACATAGCTCAAATATATAACTGGATTTAATATTGTAATACATAATTTGATTTAATATTTGATTTAATATTGCATTTAATATTGCAATACATAATTGAAAATGCTATTGACATTTTAAATTATATGCGTTATCATTTCAATAATTGATAATAAGTAAATGCAATGAAGAGGAATATTAGATAAGGACCAGCTTCAGAGAACTGTCGGAAGGTGCGAGACAGTGAAAGGAACTTATTGAACTCACCTTGGAGCTGCTACCCGAAATTATATCAGCAGGATATAAGAGTAGACGTAGACGGAAGCCAACCGTTATAGTGGACAGAATATAATGCAATATGCACGTATTCGGTGAGAGCGCAATTATTAATTGCGAATAAGAGTGGTAACGCGTGAGATTATATCTTTCGTCTCTTAGAGGTTAAGGCCTCTGGAGATGAAAGATTTTTTTGTATAATTTACTTATTATGCTAATATAATTAATATATCAGGAGGATAATGCAATGTTTGATTACAGACAGTATAAGAGAGGTTATTTTATGCCACCGGTTGAGTGTAACGACTGGGTAAAGAAGGAGTATATTGACAAAGCACCAGTATGGTGTTCAGTGGATTTAAGAGATGGTAATCAGGCTTTAGTTGAGCCTATGAGTCTTGATGAAAAGCTTGAATTCTTTAATAAGCTTATTAAGGTTGGATTTAAGGAAATTGAGATTGGTTTCCCGGCAGCATCAGAGACAGAGTATGAGCTTTGCCGTACACTTATTGAGAAGAATATGATTCCTGATGATGTTACAATTCAGGTGCTTACACAGGCAAGACCGCATATTATTAAGAAGACTTTTGAAGCTGTAAAGGGTGCACCAAGAGCGATTGTACATGTATACAATTCGACATCTCTTGCACAAAGAGAGCAGGTATTCAGAAAGTCTAAAGAAGAAATCAAACAGATTGCAATTGAGGGCGCTAAGCTTCTTAAAGAACTTGCAGAAGCAGATGGCGGTAATTTCCTTTTTGAATATAGTCCTGAAAGCTTTACAGGAACAGAGCCAGAATACGCACTTGAAGTGTGTAATGCAGTTATAGATATATGGCAGCCAACACCTGATAAGAAGTGTATAATTAATCTTCCTGCTACAGTAGAGATGTCACTTCCACATGTATTTGCAAGTCAGGTTGAATATATGAGCAAGAATCTTCATAATCGAGAAAATGTAGTTGTATCACTTCATCCACATAATGACAGAGGAACAGGCGTTGCAGATGCAGAGCTTGGTATGCTTGCAGGTGCAGACAGAATAGAAGGTACATTATTTGGCAATGGTGAGAGAACTGGTAATGTGGATATTGTTAATCTTGCTATGAATATGTACGCACAGGGCGTTGACCCGGAATTGGATTTTTCTAATATGCCAGAGCTTGCAGAGATGTTTGAACGTCTTACACAGATGAAGATAGATGACAGACACCCATATTGTGGTAAGCTTGTATTTGCAGCATTCTCTGGTTCACATCAGGATGCCATATCTAAAGGTATGCACTATAGAATTGAACAGGATCCATCTAAGTGGACAGTTCCATATCTTCCAATTAATCCAGAAGATGTTGGACGTACATATGACTCAGACGTAATCAGAATTAACAGCCAGTCAGGTAAGGGCGGAGTTGCTTATGTTCTTGAGCATAATTATGGAATGATTATTCCAAAGGCTATGAGAGAAGACCTTGGTTATGCTGTTAAAGATGTATCGGATGTTAACCATAAGGAACTTGCAGCAGATGAGGTTCTTGAGATATTTGAGAGGCGTTATAAGAAGTTCACACCGGTATTCAAGATTTTAGAAGTCCATTTCAAGCAGATTGATGGTATCCAGACAGAAGTTACAATTGAGGCTGATGGAAAGACAACAGTAGTAGAAGCGGGTGGTAATGGTCGTCTTGATGCTGTAAGTAATGCACTTTCAAAGCATTTTGGAAAGCCTTGTGATGTAATGTGCTATGAGGAACATTCATTAAAGCAGGGTTCTGATTCAAGTGCTATTGCATATGTAGGAATTAAGGGTGATGATGGTAAAGAATACTTTGGCATAGGTATCGACCACGATATCATAAGAGCTTCAATTGATGCGGTAGAATCAGCAATGAACAGAAGTATGGCTGAGTAAAGAATAATATCAGTATAAATATTGTATCTGCGTATATGAATATATTTGCAGACATATAATTATGTGCTTCCTTTAAACAGCAGGAGATATAGTACTATTTCCTTCTGTTTACTAAGGAAGCCTTTTTATGTTATAGAATAATTATATTGGAATTTACTATTACATAAAGGGAACAATGTGCCGGTGATATGCACTCGCACGAAGCTGTAGTCAGTTGCAGGCGACTGCGTCCGGTGCGGGAATGTGCTTTGCATATTCTTTTCTATTTTATATTCTTTTTTAGTAATAACTGGATTTTTGACTTACCAGCTGTTATAATCTTATAGTTAATGAATTAATTCTGAAAGGAATGAATATATGAGTAAGATTATTCTTGCATCTGGTTCACCAAGACGCAAAGAATTGCTGGAACAGATAGGAATAGAATTTGATATAATTACGAGTGATGTTGATGAGACAACTTTAATTACACAGCCGGATGAATATGTGAAATATCTATCAAGGATTAAGGCACAGGCTGTATGGGATATGGTAAAAGATGATGATGATTACAGGAATGAAGATGTTGTGGTTATAGGTGCAGATACAATCGTAAGCCATAAGGGACATATTCTTACAAAACCTAAGGATACGGGAAATGCTTTTGATATACTTAAGGAACTGGCTGGTGATTGTCATCAGGTGTATACAGGTGTTACACTTATCAAGAATAATAATGTTGTAAGTAACTTTGCAGAAAAGACAGATGTATACTGCAATGATATTAGTGATAATGAGATAAGAGAATATATAAGTACAGGTGAGCCAATGGATAAAGCAGGGGCTTACGGAATTCAGGGGAGATTTGCAGCATTTATTGGAAAGATAGACGGTGACTATAATAATGTTGTCGGACTTCCGGTTGCAAGGGTATATCAGGAGTTAAAGTTATGGTTAAATTAATTGCAAGTGATCTTGATGGTACAATACTAAGAAAAGGTGCCCAGAGTGTAGAACCATCTACAATTAAAGCGATTGAACAGCTTGTTAATAAAGGAATGTACTTTGCACCTGCCAGCGGAAGGCAGATAGTAAGCCTGAAAAGGCTCTTTGAGCCTGTAAGCGATAAGCTTGTATACATTGCTGAGAATGGAGCATTATGTGAATATAAGGGTGAGGTTATTGCCAAGACACCAATGGATAGAAAGCTTGCTCTTGAGATAATAGAAGATGTATATGAACAGCCTGATTGCGAGGTGCTTATATCAGGCCAGCATACAGCATATATCAAGCCTAAGACAGAAGAATATCATTATAGAATGACCAAGGTTGTTAATTACAAGACTACACTTATAGATAAATTCACAGATGTAGATGAAGATATATTAAAGATTGCGGTATGTGATTTAAGCGGAATTGATAATTCCAAGAAGCATTTCTTTAGCAAATGGAATGGCAAAGCTTCGATTACAGTTTCAGGAGATTTATATCTTGATTTTATGGAGAGCAGCGTTACCAAAGGAAAAGCAATGCATCAGCTTCAGCAGTACTTTGGATTGTCAGAAGATGAATGTATGGCATTTGGCGACAATTATAATGATATTGATATGCTTAAGTCAGTAAAATATGCGTATGTTATGGATACAGCATGTGAGGATATCAAGAAATATGCATATGACACAACTGAATGGGTTGAAGGTACACTAAGAAAAGAGTTTAATATATAAGATAATGTTTGTAGAAATGAGGAGTATTATTATGGAAAAACATATGAAAGAATGTGCAAAGGTATTTTTAAGAGATCAGAAGAAGCTTTTTGATGAGCCGGTTGTATATGATTTAGAGGAGGCAGAAGATTTTCTTGAGGAATGCTTTGCACAGTATTGCAGTAATATTAAAGAATTAAGACAGATTATGGACGATGAGGGAATGGATGTATCAGAACTTTCTGATGCAGAGCTTGAGGAACAGCTTGAAGTGTTCAAGCTTGATAATAACGGCGGATATTTCTTCGTAGAGGCATAGTTGGGCTGATATGAGAATAACAATATGCTGTGTAGGCAAAGTAAAGGAAAAGTTCTATTGTCAGGCAATAGATGAGTACAGTAAAAGGTTGTCAAGATACTGCAAGCTTGAGGTAAAAGAGGTGGCAGATGAGAAGACACCTGATAATGCAAGTGATACTGTTAATGATATAATAAAGGCTAAAGAGGGAGAAAGACTTCTTTCGTGCATAAAAGATGAAGCATATGTGATAGCTCTGGCAATTGATGGTAAAATGCTTGATTCTGTACAGTTATCACAGAAAATAGATAATCTTGGAAGATCAGGAAAGAGTGATATTGTCTTTGTTCATTAGGGCTTGATAAAAGGGTTCTTGACAGGGCTGATTTCAAGCTTAGTTTTTCGCATATGACATTTCCACATCAGCTTATGAGAGTAATTCTTCTTGAACAGATATATAGAAGCTACAGAATTATGAAGAATGAACCTTATCACAAATAACCAGAATGGAGAAGTTATGAAAAGAAATAAGAAAAGATTAATAACAGCACTTATCATTATTGTAGCTGTGGCTGCGGTATTTATGAAGTTCTTTAATGGTAATTTATTATATATTTCAACTGGTATGGGAAAATCTGTTGTTATGAAGGTTGATGGACAGAAGACTTATACATTTGAGGCAGAAGTATTAATGTCAGATGCTAAGAAACAATATGAAGATATGTTTGGAAGCAGTATATGGACAGAAGATATTGCCGGACAGCCGTTTGAGGAATATATAAAAGAACAGATAAGAGTAAAGCTTATAAGAGTAAGATGTATGAATTCTATGGCTAAAGAAAGAGGAGTAGTTCTTGGAAGAGAAGAAAAGAATGAAACAGCTAAGGCAGCAGAACAGTATTTTGATGGTCTTACAGAAGAACAGAAGAGCCAGTATGATATCACAGAGGATAAGGTTAATCAGATGTTTACTGAATTTGCAATCGCTTCAAAGCTTTACAATGATGTAACTTCACTTATGGATATCAGATGATGCAAGAGTAATAAATATACAATATATTGTAACAGACTCAAAGGAAGAAATTGACAAAGCTTATGCAGAATTAAATGAGGGCAATTCATTCTTTGCAATTGCCAAGAAATATAATGCTGACGGCGAATATGAATATGAACTTAGAAGAGGCGAGATGGCTAAAGCATTTGAAGATACAGCTTATTCACTTTCAACAGGCCAGACAAGCGGAATCGTAGAAGCTGACGGAAGATTTTATATAATAAGATGTACGTCAGATAATGATAAAGCGAAGACAGAAGTTAATAAGTCATCAATTCTTGAAAAGAAGAAGTTAGAGGCATTTAATGATAAATTTGAACAATATGAGTCTTCAAAGTATGTTGAAATTAACAAAGATGAATGGAATAAGTTAAAAGTTTCTTCTGCACCATCTTTTAATGTAAGATTTGAGGATTTATTTAATTCAATAACAATTAATTAGAGTAGTACAGGAGTGTAGAATATAATGGCAGCAAAATATGATGCAAATAGTATATCAATTCTTGAAGGTCTTGAAGCTGTAAGAAAAAGACCAGGAATGTATATAGGAAGTGTTGGAACTAAAGGACTTAACCACCTTATATATGAGATAGCTGATAATGCAGTTGATGAACACCTTGCGGGTTACTGTAGCGAGATTACAGTAACCCTTAATAATGATGGAACTGCTACTATTATAGATAATGGACGAGGTATTCCTATAGGAATTCATCCAAAGGCAGGCATACCTGCAGTTGAGGTAGTATTTACAGTGCTTCACGCAGGTGGTAAGTTCGGTGATGGCGGGTATAAGATATCAGGCGGACTTCACGGTGTAGGTGCGTCAGTAGTTAATGCACTCTCAGTTTGGCTTGAAGTAGAGATAAAGGTTGATGGTGGTGTATACAGGCAGCGTTATGAAAGAGGAAAGGCAGTAGCACCACTTGAAAAAGTGGGAACATGCAGAAAGAATGATACAGGAACTAAAGTAACATTTCTTCCTGATGGTGAGATATTTGAAAAGACAAGATTTAAGTCAGATGCAATAAAGAGCAGAATGCACGAGACAACTTATCTTAATCCGGGACTTACAATACATTTTGAGGATAAGAGAAGTGGAAGCGAGGAAAAGATTACATATTCAGAACCAGATGGTATCAAGGCATATGTAAAGGAACTTAACAATGGCAAGGAAGCTGTGACGGATATTATCTATTTTAAGAAGAGTGAAGACGGCATAGAGGTAGAGTGTGCTTTCCAGTATGTTAATGAGTTTGAGGAAAATATTCTTGGTTTTTGTAATAACATATACACTCAGGAGGGGGGAACTCATATTACAGGATTTAAGTCTAAGTTCACTATGATTATTAATCAGTATGCAAGGGAGTTAGGTGTTCTTAAAGAAAAGGATAATAACTTTACCGGTCTTGATGTAAGAAATGGTATGACAGCAATTGTGGCTATCAAGCACCCCGCACCAAGATTTGAAGGCCAGACTAAGACTAAGCTTGATAATCCGGATGCGGGAACAGTTGTAAGTGCGGTTACAAGTGATGAGGTACAGTTATATTTTGATAGAAATCTTGAACAGTTAAAGTCAGTAATAGCCTGTGCCGAAAAGTCTGCAAAGATAAGAAAGGCAGAGGAGAGAACGAAGACTAATCTTTTATCTAAGTCTAAGTTCTCAATAGATTCCAATGGTAAGCTTGCTAACTGTGAGAGCAAGAAGTCAGAGGAATGTGAGGTGTTTATAGTCGAGGGAGATTCTGCGGGTGGTTCAGCCAAGACAGCAAGAAACAGACGTACTCAGGCTATACTTCCAATAAGAGGTAAGATACTTAATGTAGAGAAGGCTTCTATTGATAAGGTGCTTGCTAATGCCGAGATTAAGACTATGATTAACTCATTTGGCTGTGGCTTCCTTGAAGGTTACGGCAATGATTTTGATATAAGCAAGTTAAGATACGATAAGATTATCATTATGACAGATGCCGATGTTGATGGTGCACATATTGATACACTTCTGCTTACATTTTTCTATAGATTTATGCCTGAACTTATTAATCAGGGACATGTGTACATAGCTACACCACCGCTTTACAGGGCTGAACTTAAGAAAGTACCTAAGGCAGACAAAGCTTCTAAGAAGGCAGAAGGAACTAAGACGAAGGTAGATAAGAGCAGGACAGTACAGTATCTTTATGATGATAAAGCACTGGAAAGGTATAAAGAGCTTCACGCAAGTGGAACATTTACTCTGCAAAGATATAAGGGGCTTGGCGAGATGGACCCTGAACAGTTATGGGAAACTACACTTAATCCAGAGACAAGAATATTAAAGCAGGTAGAGATAGAGGATGCAAGAATGGCAACAGAGGTTACTTCTATGCTTATGGGAAGTGATGTGCCACCAAGAAGAGCATTTATACATGCACACGCTAATGAAGCAGAGATTGATGCATAAAATAAAATATTTTTATGTGTATTAACAGGTTGATAAAAAGATATATTAATAAAAGTATTATACGGAGATAATAATGGCAGAGAATATTATTAAAACTGAATATTCTGAGCTGATGCAGAAGTCCTATATAGATTACTCAATGAGTGTTATAACAGCAAGAGCACTTCCGGATGTAAGGGATGGACTTAAGCCAGTACAAAGAAGAGTGCTGTATGCTATGGATCAGCTTGGTTTAAATTATGATAAACCTCATAGAAAGTCAGCGCGTATCGTAGGTGATGCAATGGGTAAATATCATCCACACGGCGACAGTTCTATATATGAAACACTTGTTGTGCTTTCACAGGATTTTAAAAAGGGAATGGCACTTGTTGACGGTCACGGCAATTTTGGTTCTATAGAAGGTGACGGTGCTGCGGCTATGCGATATACAGAAGCCAAGCTTAAGAAGTTCACACAGGATGTATATTTATCAGACTTGGATAAAGATGTAGTTGATTTTGTGCCTAACTTTGATGAAACAGAGAAAGAACCAGCAGTTCTTCCGGTAAGAATACCTAATCTGTTGGTAAATGGTGCTGACGGTATCGCAGTTGGTATGACAACTAATATTCCAACACATAATCTTTCAGAAGTTGTCGATGCAGTATGCGCATATATGGATAATGAAGATATAACTACAACTGAGCTTATGCAGTATATACCCGGACCTGACTTTCCTACAGGTGGACTTGTTATTAATAAGTCAGAGCTTGCAGGCATATATGAGACTGGTACAGGAAAGATAAAGTTAAGAGGAAAGGTTGTATATGAGCCAGCGGCAAGAAAAGGCGAGAAGGACAGGCTTGTAATAACAGAAATTCCTTATACAATGATAGGTGCTAATATTGGAAAGTTCATATCAGATATAGTGGATTTGGTTGAAACCAAGAAGACAACTGATATTGTTGATGTGTCAAATGAGTCATCAAAAGAAGGTATAAGAATAGTTCTTGAATTAAAGAAGAACACAGATATTGAAAATCTTAAGAACCTTTTATATAAGAAGACTAAGCTTGAAGATACATTTGGTGTAAATATGCTTGCTATAGTTGACGGCCGACCGGAAACTCTTGGGTTACGCCAGATAATAAAGCATCATATTGACTTCCAGTATGAGATAAATACAAGAAAATACACAACACTTCTTAATAAGGAGCTTGCCAATAAGGAGATTAAAGAAGGACTTATAAGAGCCTGCGATATAATCGATCTTATAATAGAAATTCTTCGTGGAAGCTCTAATCTTAAAATGGCAAAAGACTGCCTTATTAATGGTAATGTTGATAATATCAAATTCAAGTCAGAAGCTTCTAAGAATCAGGCGGCTAAGCTTGATTTTACAGAAAAGCAGGCTTCAGCCATACTTGAAATGCGCCTGTACAAGCTTATAGGTCTTGAGATACTTGCACTCCAGAAGGAATATGACGAATGTCTTTCAAAGATTGCAAAGTATGAAAAGATACTTGGCAGTAAGAAGGCTATGGCAAAAGTAATAAAGGACGACCTTGTAAGAATTAAGAAGGAATATGGTGTTGAACGAAAGACCGTAATAACTGATGCAAAGGTTGCAGTATTTGTTGAAAAAGAAGTTCCAGCACAGGAAGTTGTATTTATTATGGATAGATTTGGCTATGCAAAGACTATAGATACAGCTTCTTATGAACGTAATAAGGAAGCTATCTACAACGATTTTAAGTATGTATTTACCTGTATGAATACTGATAAAATATGTATATTTACGGATAACGGACAGCTTCACCAGATTAAAGTAAAGGATATTCCTTTCCTCACTAAGTTCAGGGACAAAGGTACTCCAATAGATAATCTTGGAAATTATGACAGCAGCGGTGAGCTTATTATATACCTGTGTGCATATGAAACTATCAAAAATCAGAAGCTGCTCTTTGTTACAAGTCAGGGCATGATGAAGATAGTTGACACGGCAGAATTTGATGTAGCCAAGAGAACGGTAGCTTCGACAAAGCTTCAGGATGATGACAGGATAGTAAGCATTGAAAAGGCTGACGTTCAGGTTGAAACGCTTTCTAAGTTTAATCTTGATGGCAGCAGAAGTGAAGTTGAAGAAATTGTAAGTAATAAAAATGTAATTGTACAGACAGCTAATGGTGTGTTCTTAAAGTTCCCTCTTTCTGAAATACCAGTTAAGAAGAAGAGTGCAGTAGGTGTCAGAGGTATTAAGCTTGGCAAAGACGATTATATAGAAGATATATTCATTATGGATGACGGAATGGAATTCACGATGGAATATAAAGGAAAGAAGATAGACTTTGCTAAGATGAAAATGGCACATAGAGACACAAAAGGCATAAAGGTCAGAGTGTAAATTATAATTTTACTATTCATCGTATATAAATAACATTTCAACGCTATATAAGCATAATGAAATCAGGACAATACAGCGTGGCGTATTCTGCTGCATTGTCCTGATTTTTATTTTTGAATAGAGCTATTTTATAGTTGATAAGAAATATTCGTGTATGCGTGTGTCGCCTGTTAATTCAGGGTGGAAAGAAAGTCCAATCTGATTATTGTATTTAGCGGCAACGATATGATTATCAACACTTGCAAGCACTTCAACACCATCGCTGACATTTTCGATATAAGGTGCTCTTATAAATGTCATAGGATAATTGCCGATATGCTTAATATCAGCGTTAGTTACAAAGCTTGAAAGCTGTCTTCCGTAAGCGTTACGTTTAATGGTGACAGGAAGCGTTCCTATATGGACTGTGTCATCGTCTGCTATATGTTCAGAGAGAAGTATAAGTCCAGCACAGGTTGCAAGTGTTGGAAGACCATTACTAATCATATTCTTAATGTCCTTCATCATATCAAGCTTGTTAAGTAACTGTCCCTGAACAGTACTTTCACCGCCAGGCAGTATCAGACCGTCTAATCCCTCTAAATCATCCCGTTGTCTTATTTCTATTGCTGTATGTCCGATTTCTTCAATCATATGCTCGTGTTCAATAAAAGCACCTTGGACAGCAAGTACACCTATCTTCATAGTAAGCCTCATTTCTATGTGTGATTATATTATTAACGTCCACGTTCTTCCATAATTATCTGTATTTCACTAGGATTGATACCTACCATAGCTTCGCCAAGGTCTTCTGATAACTTGGCAATAAGTGCTGCATCCTGATAGTTAGTAACAGCCTGAACGATAGCAGAAGCACGTTTTGCAGGATTGCCAGACTTGAATATACCAGAACCTACGAACACACCCTCAGCACCAAGCTGCATCATAAGAGCAGCATCAGCAGGGGTTGCAACACCACCAGCGGCAAAGTTAACAACAGGAAGCTTTCCATTATCGTGCACATAAAGTACAAGGTCGTAAGGAACCTGTAACTGCTTAGCTTCCTCAAAGAGTTCATCTTTCTGCATAGATGTAATCTTGCGGATTTCAGAATTCATTTTTCTCATATGGCGTACAGCCTGAACAACATCACCAGTACCTGGTTCACCCTTAGTTCTAATCATAGAAGCCCCTTCGTTAATTCTTCTTAAAGCTTCGCCTAAGTCCCTTGCACCGCATACAAATGGTACATTGAACTGTGTCTTATCAATATGATAAATGTCATCAGCAGGAGAAAGTACTTCTGATTCATCAATATAATCAATCTCAATAGCCTGTAAAATCTGGGCTTCAACAAAATGACCGATACGGCACTTAGCCATAACAGGGATACTTACAGCTTCCTGAATTCCTTTAATCATCTTAGGGTCACTCATACGTGATACACCGCCAGCGGCTCTGATGTCAGCAGGTATTCTTTCAAGTGCCATAACAGCACAGGCACCAGCCGCCTCAGCAATCTTAGCCTGTTCAGGAGTTGTTACATCCATAATAACTCCGCCCTTTAACATTTGTGCAAGTCCTTTGTTTAATTCATACTGAGAAGTAGTTGTCATAATTAGTAACCTCATTTCTTTATATTTAAATGCTTTTTGTTAAATTGTTAAAATGCTCTGCCAGCACTACAAATATATTACATAGCAGTAACTTAATTAACTTGCGACTATAATAAGACTTATCTGATTATATTAAAATGTTCAATGTAAAGAAGTTTGATAATGTCAGGTGGTATTAAACTGACATTTAATTATAAGGGAGAAGATGAATGTGTAATAAGGTCAGAGGTAATTATTGAATAAAAATATATAATTTTATATTTGACAATACAACATTTATGTTGTGCTCTAATAAAGTAAGAGGAAAATATTACGCAAAAAGAATTAGCTGCATTGACAGGAAACAAACAGCAGGTTATTTCCAGAATTGAGGAAAAGGAAAGTATTCCAACAATACGCACATTTAGTCATATACTTGATGCTTTGGGTTATGAATTACAAATTGTAAAAAAAGAATCAATATAATATAATAATATATAAAGTTAAGATAGTATCTAATAAAGGAGGAGTATATGTATACATACAAAACAGAGATTTTAACGGTTGGCACTAAATGGCTTTCAGATAAGGCAGATGCTAATGATGTTGCTATGTTAGACAATCTGATTAATGAGAGAGCGGCTGACGGCTGGGAGTTAGTAACTTATGATTATATGGCAACATCCATGCAGATTAAAGGAGCATTTGTTGTTACATTCAGAAAAGAAAAAGATGATAAGGCGTGGAATGGATTGGAATAAGATGCTAAGATTCACTGTTCCTATGCACGGTGAAGCAAGGTATAGCTTTGATTATCTGACATCAACTTATGATAGTGTTCACGGTGAGGTTATAAAGGTGGGCTTATAAATAATGCTATTACTAATTTAGTACATTTTCCAAATAGATGTAGTTATATTAGAATAAAAAAGTTCCCAGCTGCTATTGTAACTGGGAACTTTTTTATATTATTAAAGCTTCTGATTATCTTTCATATACTCGTCATAAAGTCCGATAACTTTATTCATAACCTCAGGGCCAGGTGCTCCGAGAGTAAGACGTTTTTCAACGCAGGTCTTTAAGCTGATAGCTTCGTATACATCTTCTTCAAATACAGGGCTTATCTTCTTGTATTCATCAAGTGAAAGGTCATCAAGTGCAATACCCTTGCCAATACACATAAGAACAAGCTGTCCTACAATACCATGTGCATCCCTGAAAGGAACCCCTTTCTTAACAAGGTAGTCAGCGGCATCAGTAGCATTAGTGAAGCCTTTTTTAGCTGAGTCTTCCATACGTGTATCATTGAATTTCATAGTATCAATCATACCCTTGAATAAGCTTACACAGCCCTTAACAGTATCTATAGCATCAAATGTAAGCTCTTTATCTTCCTGCATATCTTTATTATAGGCAAGAGGAATTCCCTTCATAGTTGTGAGGATACTCATAAGCGCACCATATACACGTCCAGTCTTACCACGGACAAGCTCAGCTATATCAGGGTTCTTCTTCTGTGGCATAATGCTTGAACCTGTACTGAAAGCATCATCTAATTCGATGAATTTGTATTCGTTAGAATTCCATATACATATTTCTTCAGAAAATCTGCTTAAATGCATCATAATAGTAGAGAGTGCACTTAAGAATTCAATAACATAATCTCTGTCTGATACAGAGTCCATACTATTAAGAGTAGGACCAGCAAATCCAAGAAGCTCGGCTGTCATCTCTCTGTTAAGGGGATATGTAGTTCCTGCAAGAGCACCAGCACCAAGAGGGCAGTAGTTCATTCTGTTATATATATCGTGAAGTCGGCTTCTGTCACGTCTGAACATTTCAAAGTAAGCAGAAAAATGATGAGCAACAGTTACAGGCTGTGCTTTCTGAAGATGAGTAAAGCCTGGCATATAAGTGTCAACATTTTCTTTGATTATTCTTAAGATAACTTCCATAAGCTCTCTTACTTCTTCATCAACATTTTTAACTTCATCGCGTGTATAAAGTCTCATATCAAGTGCAACCTGGTCATTACGGCTTCTGCCTGTGTGAAGCTTCTTTCCTGCATCACCGATACGCTCAATAAGAGTAGCTTCCATAAATGTGTGAATATCTTCATATTCATCAGTGATTTCAAGCTTTCCAGATTCTATGTCAGAAAGAATATCTTTTAAGCCGTCAGTAATCTGCTTTCCTTCATCTTCTGAGATAATACCCTGAGCAGCAAGCATTGTAGCGTGTGCAATGCTTCCCTGAATATCCTGCTTGTAGAACTTCTGGTCAAAGGAGATAGAAGCGTTAAAATTATTAACAAGCTCATTAGTTTCTTTAGTGAAGCGTCCGCCCCAAAGTTTCATATTGTACCTCTTTCCTGCACTTCGTTAGTGCTTATAATTAATTGTTAATAGAATGCCTGATTATTCTTCTGATGAATTAATCTCATCACTGTCAAGATTGTCGAAGTCATCAAGACTATCTAGCATATTTATATCATTATCACCCACGATATTTATATCCATAGCAGATGAAACATCTAAATCTGTGAGAGTATTATCAGCTGAATCTTCAGATAATGCGTTGTAAGTATCATCAGCTTCAACAGCTTTATTTGTACTGGCGGTTTTTAATATATTTATTGTTATATTTTTCTTCTTTAATATATAAATACCGATTAATATAATAATACATAATGCTGTAATTAAGCAACCCTTAATAAGGTTCACAGGTGTATATTTTAATGTTATTTCGTGGCTGCCCTCACTTATCTGTACGCTTAAGAGAGCATCATAAAGGGCAGAGGTCTCTACTTTTCTGCCATCAATATATACCCTCCAGCCTTTATCGTAAGGAATGGAGAATATAAGGGTTGCGGCTTTATTAGCTGTTATAGTTCCCTTTATCTTGGTGTCTTTAAATGAAGTGATAGAAAGGGAACTGCCATTTAATATATTGTAAGCTTCTGTAAATCTTGAAGTTTCAAGTGTATACACGCTGGCATTCATTGCTGAATCGCCAGATATGACAACGGTATCTGCTGGAACGGCGTAGCCTAGGTCAATTATGTGATTGCCATTTTTAAGTCCTGAATAAGTATATTCAGAATTGTTAATAGTGGCAGTTACGTTGTCGCAGGTCGTATTTCTTACAACCATATACAGATGTCCTGCTTTTACAGGCTTAACTTCAAAGCTTGAGTCGGTGGCATTTTCATAAGTAAGTGTAAATACATTGGCAATGCCTGTAAGTGTCTGTATAAGCGAGTTCTGGTTCTCAATTCCTGTTCCATTGGCTTCTGATGGATTCCATTCGCCTGCATTATTATAGGTTATAAATCCAAGTGGAAGCGTATATTTATTCTCATAGATGAATTCGCCGTCATCTCCAACGTAATATTCGCGAAGAGAACTGCTTGTAAGTATACGGTTGGAAATTGTATATTTAATCGAGAATAAGCTTTCAGTAACAAGTGTAGCACCATTGTAGCCATAGGCATTCATTGAATGTTCAAAGCCAAGCTTTCCGAACAATTCTGACATTCCAGCACTTGAAGTTGATGAAAATGTTGATATTGAGTGGTAATTATGCCAAGCTCCGTCATTTTTTGAACGCGCACCAAACTTCTTATCCATTCGGTAAAATGATGTATCTTCATCTCTTACGGTCTGTGTCACAGATTTAACAGCATCATAATCTAAAAGATAAGAGGTTCTGTTAGTAGTTCCGATTCCTGTTGAATCCATATTGATAGTGCATTCTATTATACAGACTATAAATGCAAGAAATACTGTTACAGGCAGCTTCCAGTTAGTCTTGTTATAGACAATCATAAGTCCTGCATACACAAGAATAAAAGCACCGCTTAAGTAAATTGCCTTAAAATCATAAGTTTCATCAACTGCAAATATCTGTTCAATAAGCACAAGAAGTCCTAAGCTTATCCATACGGCAATTCCTAACTGTCTGCTTGTCATCTGCTTTATATGGCTTAATGCCTCATAACACATTGTAAGCAGGAAGAAAATGTATATAAATGACTGTCTGCAAGGCAGGCTGTTAGGATAATGAAAACCATGCCATATAAAATTAGGTATATTAAGGTTAAATGCTGTAAGGAAGACAAGCAGTAATACGGATTTGCCTATCTTTTCGCATAAATTGATGTCTTTGTCCATAACATAGAGAGGATAAAGAAGGAATACAGCAACGCCGCAGTATATGTTAGGGTAGTGTTCAAGTCCAAGGTGGACAGGAACATTTATTAATTGTCTAGTGAGCATATTTAATATGCTGAAATAAAGACTTAATTTCTTAGGAAATGCAATGTCACTTGAAGCTGATAAAGAAAATGTGTAGAACTCAGGCAGTAAAAGGCATGCCGCAAGCCCACCGGCAATCAGTGAGTAAAATGCAAATTTTAGAAATGTCTTAAAATAATTCTTGAAAGTACGTTCTTTTTTGTAGGCAGTTACAAGCACAATAAAATAAAGAACAACTGATAAACATACCATAATTGCAATATAGTAGTTAGTGAATATACATAATCCAAGACTTATGCAGTATAGAAAGCATTTATCTTCATTAACAAGTCTTTCAAGGCCAAGCATAATAAGAGGAACAAGTATAAGACAGTCAAGCCACATAATGTTCCAGCTATAAGCAGCTACATATCCGGAAAATGCGTAGAATAACCCGAATAAAGCTATACATATATTCTTGTTGGAAAAATGCCTGCTTATATAGTGGGTCATAGAAACGCTTGATAAAGATAACTTAAGGATTATGAGAGTGTTCATAATCTCAATCATATATTTCTGTGGGAATAATACAATAATCCAGTTAGCAGGGCTTGCCAGATAGTACGCATATAAAGATGTGAAATTAGTTCCCATACCGATATCCCAGCTATAAGTAAGGCTTTCTGCGTTGCGGATTTTATACCATAGCTCAGAGAAAAATGGAGCGTACTGGTGATACATATCAGAACGCAGATAACAGTTATTGCCAAATGGAAATATTTCTCTTGCAAAATACAAGGCTGTAAATATTATAACTGGAATAAAAAATGCAATTATATATACGATATTTCCACACGGAATATTACCTGTCTGTTCGTCAAATAAACTGAATTTGTGTCGATGTTTAGTCTGTTGGTTCAAAATTGCTTCCCCCTATGGATAATAATGCTTACATTTTACCAAAAACGGTATTTTATGTAAATGATATATGGTAATTATAATGATTATTTGTACAGTAATTTATATAGTAATATTTGAGGTTTTGCTTGTAATATGGATATTAATTAGGTACAATAAAAATGTATGCGAAGGGAACTTTATATCTTATAATAATGTATTATAGATATAAGGAGTATACATGGACTTGATTAAATTATATAAAAAGCGTAGATATATTATTAAAACAGTTGTATTAGTATTAATTATTATAATTGCAGGCATATTTTATATAAACCCAACCAAAGAAGATGGCAGTGTTATAATTAATAAAGATAATATTTCAGATAAGGAAAGTGGTAGCAAGAGTATTATCGGTGGAGTTACCAGCGGCGGTGCTGCTGATGTTAATAATAGTAATGGTATTAATGGTAGCGAAGCAGGCAATGACGGACTGGATGAGAATAACAGTAAGATATATGTATATATATGTGGTGCAGTTGTTAATGCAGGAGTTGTCAGTGGTGGTGCAGATATGAGACTGTATCAGGCGGTGGAACTTTGCGGAGGTTTTATTGATGAGGCAGACGGCACCAGAGTTAATCTTGCAATGCAGTTAAAAGATGGAGATAAAATATATATCCCATATGCTTACGATGATATAAGCCTGACAGATGAAATGAACAACGGCTGTAATCCCAATGCCACGGGAATGTCGGGCAGTAACACAGAGAATTCAGGCGGTAATAGCGAAAGTTCTGGTGGTAACACAGGGGGAACAGGCAGTAGTAATCTTATTAATATTAATAAAGCTTCCAAGTCTGAACTTATGCAGTTATCCGGTATAGGTGAGGCGAGGGCATTGGATATAATAAGTTATAGGGAAAAGTATGGTGCTTTTAAAAGGATAGAAGATATAAAGAATGTATCAGGAATAAAAGATGCAGCATTTAACAAGATAAAAGATTATATATGTGTTTGAACAAGGAGTAATTATTAAAGATGGCGGGTAAAGTATTAGTTGTTGATGATGAAAAGATGATTGTTAAAGGAATTAAATTCAGCCTTATACAGGACTACAGTGTGGTTGACTGTGCCTATGATGGTGAAGAAGCACTTAATATGGCTAAGAACAATGATTACGATATAATACTTCTGGATATAATGCTTCCTAAGATGAATGGGCTTGAGGTATGCCAGCAGATAAGGGAATTCTCTAATGTTCCTATAATTATGCTTACGGCCAAGGGCGATGATATGGATAAGATTCTGGGACTTGAATATGGTGCAGATGATTATATAACAAAGCCATTTAATATTCTTGAAGTTAAAGCAAGAATGAAAGCGATCTTAAGAAGAAATAATAAGACTGAGAAAGAACAGGCTAATAGTAATGTATTAAATATCGGGGATATGAGAATTGACTGTGACAGCAGAAGTCTTTTTATCAGAGGCAAAGAGATTTACCTTACAGCTAAGGAATTTGACCTTTTAGAACTGCTTGCATTTAATCCTAACAGAGTATATAGCAGAGATGTACTTTTAAAGACAGTGTGGGGAGCGGATTACCCAGGTGATGGACGTACAGTAGATGTTCATATAAGAAGATTAAGAGAGAAGATAGAAGAAAATTCAAGTGAACCTAAGTATGTGCATACTAAGTGGGGAGTAGGTTATTATTTTAATGTTTAATATTAATAAAGGAACGCGGGGACAATCAGCTAAATCCAGGCTGAATCATAAGAAATTAATAACAGATATATTAAG
>ENA-OURJ01000540-OURJ01000540.1-human-gut-metagenome-genome-assembly--contig:-NODE-540-length-23948-cov-3.06571_pt1 | contig 23948 bp, 17 predicted proteins | sample MGYA00242096_ERZ508981 | MGnify/ENA primary metagenome ERZ508981 (study PRJEB26280, sample SAMEA2531404) | human gut metagenome | biome: human gut; feature: human-associated habitat; material: faeces... | reverse complement strand
GATGGTGCCGATATTAGCATGCGGTTTTGTTCTTTCATATTTTTGCTTTGCCATTTATTTTTCCTCCCTTAAATTAGGTTTTACTTTATATTAGGCTTGAGTGCCTTTGTTTTTGGCAATGATAGCCTCGGCAATGTTTCTCGGTACATCTTCGTAATGGTCAACTTCCATAGAGTAGTTACCTCGGCCTTGAGTTTTAGAACGCAGGTCGGTAGCATAACCAAACATTTCGGAAAGCGGAACAAATGCGTTGATAACTTGAGCGCCATTGCGAGCTTCCATACCTTCGATACGACCACGGCGAGAGTTCAAATCGCCGATAACATCGCCCATGTAGTCCTCAGGAACAGTAACTTCTACTTTCATATAAGGTTCAAGGATAACCGGGTCGGCTTTAGTAGCGCCAGAACGGAAGCCCATAGAACCTGCAATTTTGAAGGCCATTTCAGAAGAATCGACTTCATGGTAAGAACCATCATAAACGGTAACTTTGATATCAACCATTGGGTAACCGGCAACTACGCCGTTTTCCATAGCTTCCTTAACACCGTTTTCGATCGGTCCGATGTATTCTTTCGGAATAGCACCGCCAACAACTTTGTTCTCAAACAAGAAGCCTTCACCTGCTTCACGAGGTGAAATTTCCAACCAGCAGTGACCATATTGGCCTTTACCACCGGACTGACGTACAAATTTACCTTCGGACTTAACAGATTTGCGGATAGTTTCACGATAAGCAACCTGCGGATTACCAACAGTACAGCCTACTTTGAATTCACGCAGCAAACGGTCAACAATAATGTCCAAATGCAACTCGCCCATGCCAGAAATGATGGTTTGTGCTGTTTCCGGATCAGTATGAACACGGAAAGTCGGATCTTCTTCTGCCAGTTTTTGAAGGGCAATGCCCATCTTTTCCTGGTCAGCTTTAGTTTTAGGTTCAACCGCAACGGAGATTACCGGATCAGGGAATACCATGGATTCCAGAATGATCGGAGCTTTTTCGTCGCAGAGAGTATCGCCGGTAGTGGTATCTTTCAAACCTACTGCTGCTGCAATATCACCGGAATAAACCATGTCGATTTCCTCACGATGGTTGGCATGCATTTGCAGGATACGGCCAATACGCTCTCTCTTACCTTTGGTAGAGTTGTAAACGTAAGAACCGGAGCCGAGAGTACCGGAGTACACACGGAAGAAAGCAAGTTTACCAACGAACGGGTCGGTAGCGATCTTGAAAGCCAGTGCAGAGAACGGCTCGCTGTCGCACGACGGACGTTCGTCTTCTTCGCCGGTTTCAGGATTTACGCCTTTGATATGAGGAATATCAGTAGGAGCAGGCATGAACGCTACAACAGCATCCAGCAAAGGCTGTACGCCTTTGTTTTTGTAAGAAGAACCGCAGCAGACAGGAGTCATTTTGCAAGCAATAGTTTGTTTGCGGATACCAGCCATAACTTCTTCTTCCGTCAGCTCTTCGCCTTCCAGATATTTCATCATCAGCTCGTCATCGCTTTCAGCTACAGCTTCCATTAAAGCTTGACGGTATTCGTTGGCTTTTTCAACCATATCGGCCGGAATATCAACAAATTCTTCTTCTTTACCCAGAGCGTCGCTGTAAACGATAGCTTTCATTTTGATCAGATCGACCATACCCTGGAAGGTATCTTCGAAACCAATCGGTAATTGGATAGGTACAGCATTGGCATTCAAACGATCTTTCATCATTTGTACTACATTGTAGAAGTCAGCGCCGGTAATATCCATTTTATTTACATACGCCATACGCGGTACGCCATATTTGTCAGCCTGACGCCATACTGTTTCAGACTGAGGTTCAACGCCGCCTTTAGCGCAGAATACTGCAACAGAACCATCAAGTACACGCAGAGAACGTTCAACTTCTACAGTGAAGTCAACGTGACCTGGCGTATCAATGATGTTGATGCGGTGTCCATCCCATTGACAGGTGGTAGCAGCAGAAGTAATGGTAATACCACGTTCCTGCTCTTGAACCATCCAGTCCATGGTAGCGCCGCCATCATGGGTCTCACCGATTTTATGAACCCTACCGGTGTAGAACAGAATACGTTCAGTCGTAGTAGTTTTACCAGCATCAATATGAGCCATGATGCCGATGTTTCTTGTTTTTTCAAGCGGAAATTGTCTGCCCACTTTTTTATCCTCCTCGTTATAGGGATCGGGCCATTACCAGCGGTAATGTGCAAACGCTTTGTTTGCTTCAGCCATCTTGTGGGTATCTTCGCGTTTTTTCACAGCAGCGCCGGTAGCGTTTGCTGCGTCCATGATCTCACCAGCAACACGTTCGCACATGGTTCTTTCACCACGCAAACGGGAGTAGTTGACCAGCCAGCGAATACCAAGGGTGGTCTTACGGTCTGCACGGACTTCAACCGGAACCTGGTAGTTAGCACCACCAACGCGGCGAGCACGTACTTCTAAAAGCGGCATAACGTTTTTCATAGCTGCATCGAATACTTCGAGAGGATCCTTACCAGTTTTAGCACGAACCAGATCGAAAGCATCATATACAATGCGTTCAGCAACGCCTTTTTTACCGTCAAGCATAATCTTATTAATAAATCTTGTCAAAAGTTTTGAACCGTATACAGGATCCGGCAAAACGTCTCTTTTTGTTACAGGGCCTTTTCTCGGCATGTGTTTCCCTCCTTATGGATTATCAATTCGTTGTGTAGACTTGATTACTTTTTAGCTGCTTTAGCACGTTTAGCACCGTATTTAGAACGGGCTTGATTGCGGTTAGCAACGCCTGCAGTGTCAAGTGCACCACGAATGATATGGTAACGCACACCAGGAAGATCTTTAACTCTTCCGCCTCTAATCAGGACAACGCTATGTTCCTGCAGATTGTGGCCGATACCAGGGATGTAAGCAGTAACTTCGATACCGTTAGTCAAACGTACACGAGCTACTTTACGAAGAGCAGAGTTAGGCTTTTTCGGGGTTGTAGTATAAACCCTAGTGCAAACTCCACGTTTTTGCGGGCATTCTTTCAATGCCGGGGCAGTGGATTTTACAGTCAAAACTTCTCTTCCTTTGCGAACCAATTGATTAATTGTAGGCATATCGGCACCTCCTTCCGAATAAATAGATTTTAATGATTATAAAAATCCTTCAGCAAAGCTTCCAGATCCCTATCAACCTTTGAGTATCGCGGCTGTCGCTGCACCGACATGGATTCCGCAGGCTTTACCAAGTTCTTGCATTGTCGCTACTTTTTCTACATTCACCCGAGCTTCAGCGCAGGCATCAAGCAGCGGCTGCACAACCCGGACATCTGCGTCATCAGCTATATAAACCGTCTTTGCAGTGCCTTTTTGAATCGCTTTAGCGGTTTGCTTGTTCCCGACAACTCGCTTCGTTGCTTGTTTTAACAACTCTACTGTCATCACAAACCCTCCTTGTAAAAGCGCATAGCTATCCCGAGATACTTACATATTGTAACACTGCCACTTGGCTGTGTCAATACTTTTTCTTGATTTTTTTACAAGCGCAAACCCGCATTAAACCGGGTTTCTTGTATTACACGGAGCCTAGTGTTTCTTTTGCGTAACTTTGTAATATGTTTTACAAAAAAAAGCCTGATTTTGTAATGTTTTTAGATCTCAATTTCCATTTTCAGAGGATATTTTATACATATTATTTCATCATTTTTTACAAATTTAACTACACTTTATTACCATCTCTTAAATATAAAAGAAAAACCTCAAATTTTACTAAATTTGAGGTCAATTCAACTAAGATCCACCTATATTTTTAAAGCCTAAGATATAATATCAATCCACAATACTTGTTTTCACCATACTATTCACTAAAAAACGGCTTTCATATATTATTACGGTTTCTATGATTTCTATTATTTCCTGCTTACTTCCACTTCAAACATCCGCTTCCACGGTAAAGTAAAATTATAACTGCTTACTTTAGCGCCCAAAACAGGTTCCGCTATCTCTAAAATATCTTTAGTAATAACGGCTTCGGCCTCTTGCACCTGCTGCGTATTAAGTCCACTATTCGGCCAGTAATTAGGCCAAATTAATTCTACATAAGTTTTATTACGCACATTAGCCTGATAAGCCCAATCATCGAGATATCTTATTTCCAGCAAAGATTGAAGATCAGCCGTATCCATACTTTTTGACAGTAATCCTTGCCCCAAAGCAAATCCCAAAGTATTTCCAGCAGTATTCCAACCACCGTAAGCAGCAAGCTTTTCTGCCACTTCTTCTTCAAACAGTTTTCTGACCAAGGCGTTGTCTGCACCGTTTCCATAAGCAATATCAGCAACTGCAACTGCTTTTCCCTGCTTTCAATGGCTATTGCCTTTGGGAACAAATTTCTCTGTATGTTCCGTTATTGTACCTGTATTTTTCGGGTTAGAAGCTTCTATTGTTACCCCATCAAAAGGAGTATTAACAGCCAATACCAAATCCGCACGTGCTAAATTAGCAGTAGGCCAGCCGCCAGCAGCATGTATATGTTCTGCGGCACTGAATGCTATTTCATCATCTTCATAAGCAGGTATAGTCTCTCCGCCTTTTCCTTCGGCGAAATCTACATAAACCATCGGAATTTCATAACTTACCCTGCTGGCAGCACGGCTTAATAAAAGCAAACCCAGCTGATCAGCCCCAGAGAAAAAACGAATTTTCTCTTTAGGAAGTTCCCTTACAAGAATATCCATTTTACGTGCTTCTTTATGAGCCTGTGAATATGGCGCAGTATCATCACGCCCAATCAAGAGATAGTCAAAATTGCCACTTTCCACACCATGCAGTAAAAGCTCTGTAGTAGCTATATTCAAACTGCGTCGCCGTGCTCTGTCTTCTTGAACAGCCTGGGGTATTTCTACTTTCAAACCACTCAGTTCTTTACGTTCTTTTCTGCTTATTTCTTTTAAATCCAGTTTATCTTCCAACACACCCATTCTAAAAAGCTTTGGCCCCCATTCGGCATAATAGGCAGGTTCAACAGGAGCACTGCTGGCTTTGGGAGAACGCATTATCGTCGTAAATACATAAACCAAAGGATCTCCGCCCAAAGACTTCAAATTTAATAACCTCTCAGCCCGCGACGTTAAAATATCCTGAGGCAGTTGATGTGTCCTTGAATCAACCAGCCCGCCATAGATCAGAGCATCAGAAGAAATAACGATCGCGTTGGCGGTTGCCGAACGTGCAGCCAGCCATTCATATAACTTATCAGGATTACCGCTATGATCATTGCCGGCGATATACTCCAAAGGCGGCGTTTCCACATTCCATCCGGCTGCTTTCATGGTTTCTACTGCATAGTCCAAACAAACCGGCCTGTTGTCCAGCGGAACAAATAAGAGAGTATTCCTTCCCATACTTGCTTCTGTAACTGAAAATGGTAAAAAGTATATTACCAATAATGTTAAAATAAAATAAATTTTTTTCATACAGATAATCCTTCCCAAACTTTTTCAATAAAAAATCCCTCCCATGTAATTTCTACACAGAAGGGCTTTTTCCTGCTAACAACGTGTTAAACTGAACCGACTCAGGAAATCCTTAGTACGCTGATTCTGAGGTGCAGTAAAAATAACATTTGGGCTGCCGTCTTCAGCAATCACACCCTGATCGATAAAAATAACTCGGCTGGAAACATCGCGGGCAAATGCCATTTCATGTGTAACGATAACCATCGTCAACCCTTCTTCCGCCAGTTCCCGCATAACTGCTAAAACTTCGCCAACCATCTCAGGATCAAGAGCAGAAGTTGGTTCATCCATCAACAATATTTCCGGCTCCAAAGCCAAAGCTCTGGCAATAGCCACACGCTGCTTCTGACCTCCGGAAAGCTGATGCGGCTTTGCATTGATATAGCTTGCCATACCAACATGTTCCAGATATTTCATGGCAATTGCTTTTGCTTCTTCAGACTTTTTCCCCAGTACCTTAACCTGACCTACAACACAATTTTCCAAAACAGTCATATTGTTAAACAAATTAAACTGTTGAAAAACCATGCCTACTTTAGTACGGTATAAGGGAAGATTCTTAAAACATTCCAAAACATTTTCACCGCGGTAGCTGATAACTCCGTCAGTTGGTTGTTCCAAATAATTGACGCAACGGATTAATGTTGATTTACCACTGCCTGAAGGTCCGATAACACAAACTACATCACCTTTGTGCACATCAAAATCAATACCTTTTAATATCTCACGTTCTCCAAAATTCTTTTTCAACCCTTGGACGGATAATAACAATTCTTTACTTTGTTCAGCAGTCATTAATAATTACCGTCCTTTCTCTTTTTACCGGCCACATTAACAGGAAAATGACCACATGGATCCTGCATGGGATCAAAAGACACCAGTTGATAATCCTTAGGTCCATCCATTTTCCCTTCCCACCAGCGCAAAAGTCTTGAAGCGGTAAAAGTCATAATAAAATAAATAACGCAGGTAATGAAGAATATTTCAAAGTACCTGTAATATACGCCTGCTGCCGATTTTGAAGCAAAATACAGCTCTGTGACAGAAATTACATTCAAAACCGATGTATCCTTAATATTGATGATCAGATTATTACCGATCTGAGGCATGATATTACGCAGGGCCTGCGGCAGAATTACACAGCGCATCGTCTGAAAATGATCCATGCCGATAGCCACAGCAGCTTCGCGCTGACCCGGATCGATCGATTCAATACCGCCGCGTACAGTTTCCGCCATATATGCGCCCGTATTGATAGACACAACTAAAAAACCGGCAAACATTGGTGACATATCAATGTTAAACATACTCATAGCACCATAATATACTACCATAGCCTGTACGATCATCGGCGTACCGCGGAAAAGTTCTACATAAGCATTCAAGACCAATTGAGTCACTTTTACAAGAGCCTTTTTGGCAGCACTTGCCTTTGGATCCTCGGGAATAGTCTGGATAATACCTACAACAAGACCGATTACGCAACCGATCAGAGTGCCGACAATAGCCAAAAGTAAGGTCACACAAGCGCCTTTTAACAGAACATCACCATATTGATGCAGTAAAAAAGTCACCCATCCAAAAAATGACTCGGGCATTGTTGTCATAAGTTCCTCCACCTAACATAATTAATTGATAAAACACTGTTATTTATTATAGCACAGATATCCCTTAATTCGCAAAAGAATAATACGGTAAAAAAGGAAAATAAGGGACGGCATAATTGCCGTCCCTTTAGGCATAACCGGTAACTATTATTGAGCTAAAGGTTGTTTTTTAATAGCTTCGTCCATCATTTTATCAAAATCAGCAGCAGTCATTTTTTCCAAAACAGCATCCATTGCCTTAACAAGCTCTGTATTGCCTTTTTTCACAGCGATACCAATTTCAACATCTTCACGAGAAGTTTTGAAGCCTTTTCCTTCTTCAAAGTTCAAGACAGTCAATTCCGGATTAGCAAAAGCGGCAGCTTTTGCAGTAGGGATATCAGTAACGATCAGATTGCATTTTCCGGAAGTCAATGCAACAATCATACCAGGTACCGTATCAATAGCCGGCAATTTTTTTACATCGGGAACTTGATCAATCTGGTCATACCAGATTGTATTAAGCTGAGAAGTTGCTACGGAACCTTTTAAATCAGCGACGCTTTGAGCCTTAGCCTGCTCGGAATCTTTTTTTACCAGAGCAACTACCGTTGCATAATAATATGGTTTTGTAAAATCTACAGTTTCTTTACGTTTAGAGGTAATAGACATGCCTGCAATAGCAGCGTCAATCTTACCGCTGACAACTGCGGGAGCCAGACCATCCCATTCGATTTTATGGATTTCCAGATCAGCACCCATAGAATCAGCCAGCTTCTTAGCCATCATTACGTCATAACCATAAGCATACTCATTGCTGCCTGCAATTTTTACAGCACCGCCGTCAGCTTTGGTCTGAGACCAGTTGTAAGGAGCATAAGCGCATTCCATGCCAACCTTCAATACTTTTTTGTCAGATTTTTTCTCTCCGCCGCAACCAGCAGTAAAAGCAACTGCAGCCATCAGCATAGTACATACAGCAGCTGTAACTAATTTTTTCAAATTCATTCTTCTAACACGCCTTTCCATCAAATAAATTATGTGTTAATTTTACAGTTCTATGCGCAAGAAGTCAATATAAATCAGCATGTATACAATGCACATAACATTTTATCAGCTTTATAGAACTTATTTCACATAGTTGTTCATATTATTATCTTTCAAAATAACGTCATGAGCACCGCCTTCAACCAGCGAAGTTGAAGAAACCAAGGTCATTTTTGCGTTTTTCTTAAGATCGTCCAAGTTAAGAGCGCCGCAGTTACACATAGTAGAACGCACCTTGCTCAAAGTAAGCGTTACATTATCTTTTAACGTACCGGCATAAGGAACATAAGAATCAACACCTTCTTCAAAAGAAAGCTTAGATGCACCGCCCATATCATAACGCTGCCAGTTACGGGCACGATTCGATCCTTCACCCCAGTATTCTTTCATATAATTACCGTTGATATTTACTTTATTCGTCGGGCTCTCATCAAACCGGGCAAAATAACGGCCAAGCATTAAAAAGTCAGCACCCATTGCCAATGCCAGAGTCATATGATAATCATAAACAATACCGCCGTCAGAACAGATAGGAACATAAATTCCCGTTTCTTTATAATATTCGTCACGAGCTTTAGCAACTTCTATCAAAGCCGTTGCCTGACCGCGACCTATACCCTTTTGTTCGCGGGTAATACAGATAGAACCGCCGCCGATACCAACCTTCACAAAATCAGCACCGGCCTCGGCCAAATAGCGGAAGCCTTCTGCATCTACAACGTTGCCAGCGCCCACTTTTACTGTATCTCCATAATGCTCGTGAACCCAATCCAAAGTCAATTTCTGCCATTCAGAATAACCCTCTGAAGAATCAATGCAAAGCACATCGGCACCGGCATTAACCAAAGCCGGTACACGTTCAGCATAGTCACGGGTATTAATGCCAGCCCCTACTACGTGACGTTTTTTACTGTCCAAAAGCTCTAAAGGATACTCTTTATGAGTAGCATAATCTTTACGGAAAACCATATACAATAAACGGCCTTCATCATCAATAATAGGCAATGTATTCAGTTTATTATCCCAAATGATATCATTTGCTTCCTGCAGCGAAGTCTCTTTGCCGCCAACAATCATTTCATTGATTGGCGTCATAAAAGTGCTGACCTTCGTATTCAAATCCATACGGCTGACACGATAATCACGACTGGTAACAATGCCTTCCAATTTGCCGTTCACAGTGCCGTCAGAAGTAACCGCTACCGTAGAATGACCTGTTTTTTCTTTCAGAGCAACGATATCTGCCAAAGTGCTGTCTGGTCGGATATTAGAATCACTGCTGACAAAACCGGCACGATGTGTTTTTACACGCGCCACCATAGCAGCTTCATTTTCAATAGTCTGGGAACCATAAATAAAGGATATACCACCCTCTTTGGAAAGCGCTATCGCCATTTTATCATCAGAAACAGACTGCATGATAGCAGAAACGAGAGGAATATTCAATGTAATCGCTGATTCTTCACCTTTTTTAAATTTTACTAAAGGAGTACGTAAATCAACGTTCGTCGGTACACATTCTTTTGAGGAATAACCAGGAACAAGCAGGTATTCACTAAAAGTATGAGCGGGTTCATCATAATAAAATGCCATTGTATTCATCTTCCTTTTCTCTAAATTTTATCTGGAGCTTGTAGGCTTTTTAAGCTGATTTAAGTTATACAAAACGTCCCAGTGCCAAAGCATTGGGACGTCATTATTATTTTTTTAATGCGCGCCAGGCAATATCCTTACGATAATGGGCATCAGCAAAGCTGATTTTTCCCGCAGCTTCATAAGCCTTATCTTTCGCCTCACGGATATTTTTCCCAACGGCTGTGACACCAAGCACACGACCGCCAGCAGTAACTATTTGGCCATCAGCACATTTAGTTCCTGCATGGAAAACAACAACGTCTTCCCTTGCAGCAGTCTCTTCCAAGCCACTGATAGGCAAGCCTTGTTTATAGCTTCCAGGGTAACCACCTGAAGCCATAACAACACATACAGCAGCTTTATCATACCAGCCGATATCAGCCTGAGCTAAAGTACCTGTAGCGCAGCACAGCATTATTTCTGCCAAATCACCATCAAGAAGCGGCATAATAACCTGTGTTTCAGGATCTCCAAAACGGCAGTTAAATTCAACTACTTTAATGTCGTCGCCGTTAATCATCAAACCTGCATATAAACAACCCTGATACGGTCTTCCCTCTGCCTTCATTGCTGCAATAGTCGGCTTTAAAACCTTTTCCACAGCCTTCAGCCGCAGAATATCAGTCATAACAGGAGCAGGAGCATATGTTCCCATACCACCAGTATTTGGCCCTTCATCATTATCGTTTATCCTTTTATGGTCCTGTGCTGCAATCATGGAAACGATAGTATCACCGTCAGTAAACGCCAGTAAGGATGCCTCTTCGCCTTCCATAAACTCTTCTAAAACCACACGTGCGCCGGCACCGCCAAATTTAAGGTCTCCCATCATATCGTCAACAGCAGCAAATGCTTCTGCTTCAGTCATAGCAACAACTACGCCTTTACCTGCTGCCAAACCATCCGCCTTAACAACAATCGGAGCGCCTTTTTCTTTGATATAAGCCTTGGCTGTTTCTATATCCTCGCATACTTTAAAAAAAGCTGTAGGGATCCCGTATTTTTCCATCAGCTGTTTAGAAAAAGCTTTAGAACCTTCCAGCTCTGCAGCCGCCTTACTGGGCCCAAACAATGCCAGACCTCTTGCCTTAAAAACATCGGCAATACCTTCAACAAGACTTGCTTCCGGACCAACAACTGTTAAATCAATACAGTTAGCCTCAGCATAATCAGCAAGTTTTTCTAATTCCTGCAATGGTAAATCAATACATTCACATTTATCAAGCAAAGCGATACCAGGATTTCCCGGTGCCGCATAAATCGTTTCCACCTGAGGGCTTTGCGCCAACTTCCAGGCCAGAGCATGTTCACGTCCGCCGCCGCCGATTAATAATAAACGCATTATTTCATCAACCTTTTCATCTTATTTACCTTCAACCAACTGCTTGGTCAGGTATTCACAGATCATAGCATCATATTCGGAAGTATGGTTAAAGGCTTCTTTGGCCAATGTTTTGCGTGTTTTGATGTCTGCGTCCCCATACTGCTGCAGCATAGCAATCAGGCTGGTATAACGGGCTGGGTTAGTAACAATAATTACATCACGGAAATTTTTAGCAGAGGCACGCACCATTGCCGGACCGCCAATATCAATATTTTCTATCGCTTCTGCCTCTGTAACGTTTGGTTTAGCAATTGTTTCTTTAAAGGGATACAAATTGACAACCACTAGATCTATCGGTTTTATATCATGTTTTTCCAAAGCTGCCATATGCTCGGGATTACTGCGTACAGCCAAAATACCACCGTGGATCTTAGGATTCAAAGTTTTAACACGACCATCCATAATTTCAGGGAAACCAGTCACATCGCTGACATAAGTTACAGGTATTCCGGCTTCTCTGATAGCAGTCATCGTTCCGCCGGTTGAAATAATCTCTACTCCAATGTCATGTAGAAATTGGGCCAGCTTCACAATACCGGTTTTATCAGATACACTCAATAACGCTCTTTTGATTCTCATTATTTATCACCTCATCTCAAGGATGCACGATAACGCGCCTTCCCTGTATTTCCAGCTTGCCTAACGCCCACAAACGTAAAGCCTCCGGCATCGCCTTATGTTCTTCAACTAAAATTCGTGCTGCTAAAGATTCCTCTGTATCGTCATTTAAAACAGGCACAGGTTTCTGTAATATAATCGGACCACTATCTGTTCCTTCATCGACAAAATGTACAGTACAGCCAGCAATCTTCACACCATATTCCAAAGCCTGCCCCTGGGCATCAAGGCCTGGAAAGCTTGGCAAAAGTGCCGGATGGATATTTATGATTTTCTGTGTCCATTTATTAACAAAATTCCCGCTCAATATCCGCATAAAACCGGCTAAAACAACAAGTTCTGCACCATGAGCGCGCAAAGCTGCATCAATCTTGCCTTCAAACTCTTCCTTAGAAACACATTCTTTACGTGGAATTGCTACAGCAGCTATTCCAGCTTTCTCTGCACGTTCCAAAGCATATGCATCAGCCTTATCACTGATAACAACAGCAATTTCCAAAGGTAAATAGCCGTCGGCTATCCTGTCCAATACGGATTGCAGATTGCTGCCGCGACCGCTGACCAAGACGCCAATTTTACGGCTACTCACTGAAAACGCCGCCTTTCATAATTGCTTTTTTATTACCGGCAACAACATTTCCTAATTCATAGAAAGGTTCACCTACAGAAGTAAGATGACTACGCACGGCATCCGCTTCTTCAGGAGCAACTACTAAAACCATACCTACCCCCATATTGAACGTACGGTACATTTCTGCCCAGGGCACATTGCCCCACTCCTGCAATTTTTTGAAAACCACAGGTATTTCCCAAGCTGCGGCATTGATTTCCGCATCACATTTTTCTGGCAGGATACGTGGAATATTATCGTAGAAACCGCCACCAGTAATATGCACCATACCGTGAAGATCAAATTTTTCGATCAGAGGCAGACAGGATTTAGGATAGAGCCGTGTTGGTGTCAGCAGTTTTTCACCTAAACTGCAGCCAAATTCCGGAATCTCAGTACTCATATCATAATTCATCACTTCGAAACAAATTTTACGAACCAAAGAAAAACCATTGGAATGCACGCCACTGGAAGGCAATCCTAAAAGTACATCACCAGGAGCAACTTTATCCCCGGTAATCATTTTACTTTTTTCAACAACACCTACACAAAAACCCGCAATATCATATTCGCCTTGGGAATAAAAACCCGCCATTTCAGCAGTCTCACCGCCAATCAAAGCGCAACCCGATTCTTGACAGGCTTTGGCGACACCCTGCACTATATTTGCAACTTTCTCCGCATCAACTTTATCGACAGCAATATAATCAAGGAAAAACAGAGGTTCAGCACCTTGCACTAAAATATCATTAACACACATTGCAACGGCATCTTGACCGATAGTATTATGCTTATCGGCCATAAACGCCAATTTTAACTTAGTGCCAACACCATCAGTCCCGGAAACAAGAATCGGTTCCTGATATTTTCCAGAATTCAGTGCAAACAAACCGCCAAACCCGCCCAAATCTCCGATAACCTCAGGACGATAAGTCGCACGAACACTTTCTTTCATTAATTCAACAGCACGATTACCAGCATCAATATCAACACCCGCATCGGCATAAGTCATTTGTTTTTTGCTTTGCTCGCTCATGGGGACCTCCTAATTATTTGTTCTCAAAAATATATTTCGAACCTTGACGGATAGTTTCTTCCGCATTATCGGGATAACCTGCATTGAAGCAAGCATAACACATACCTTCAGGATCCATACTACTCAAAGAACGTTTTAATCCTTCCAGCGAAATATAGTGTAGAGAATCAGCGCCGATATACTGGCAGATTTCATCTTCTGTATGCGTAGAAGCAATCAATTCCTTTCGCACAGAAGTATCAATGCCATAATAGCAGGGGTCCGTTACAGGAGGGGAACTGATGCAGACATGCACTTCTTTTGCACCGGCATCCTTAAGTAATTTAACGATCTTACCACTGGTAGTACCGCGAACGATAGAATCATCAACCATAACAACGGACTTGCCTGCAACAACACTCTTTACTGGATTTAATTTTAAGCGAACAGCATTTAAACGCTGCTTTTGCGTTGGCTGAATAAAAGTACGGCCAACATAACGATTTTTCGTTAATCCTTCCATAAAAGGTACACCTGACTCTAAGCTATAACCAACAGCTGCCGCAGTACCGGAGTCAGGTACAGAAATAACAATATCCGGATGGATCTCTTTAGTTTCTTTTGCCAGCTCACGCCCCATATTGATTCGTGCCTGATAAACACATTGTTTATCAATAACGCTGTCCGTACGGGCAAAATAAACATATTCAAAAATACAGTGCGCACATTTAGACGGCATATCTTTGGACCACATCATACTCTTAGGTTCGGCATAGTCATCTTCAAAAACCAGCATTTCACCCGGTTTGACATCACGAATAAATTCTGCGCCAACCAAATCAAGCCACTACCCAACCGCCATCAAGCTTACCCAAACATAATGGCCTGAATCCGTAAGGATCACGCACTGCAATCAATTTATGATCAGTCATGATCAAAATAGCAAAAGCACCTTTGATTTCATTAACTGCTTCAGCAACACGGTCTTCAACTTTCTCTTTCCGCGAGCGGGCAATCAGGCTCAAAACAACCTCTGTGTCAACAGTAGTCTGAAAAACCACACCATCTCTGGTCAAGCGAGACCGCAATTCGGCAGCATTAGTCAAATTACCGTTATGCGATAAAGCCAAGTTACCGCTGTCAAAATAAACGCGCAGCGGTTGAGTATTGTATGCCATACTGGAACCAGTTGTTGAATAGCGTACATGTCCGATAGCTATGTGTCCAGTAAGATCACCGACACCGTCTTTATAAACGTCAGATACCAGACCCATGCCTTTTTTGACCTGCATATTGCTGCCATCAGTAGTAACAATACCGGTACTTTCCTGCCCACGATGCTGCAATGCATACAATCCCCAATAAGTATTGAGTGCAACATCGTCTTTATGCGAATAAATACCAAAAACACCGCATTCTTCATGTAATTTGTCTAATTCAAAGTCAATACCAGGCACAGTTAATTCTCCTTTTTCAACCATTTCTTACTTACCCTCAGCACGCATTTTTGCGAGCTTCTCACCTTTGGCTTTTACCTCTTCCTGCATCTGCAAACGATTTTCTGCTAATTTAGTAACCAGTTCAGGGTATTTTACAGACAGTATCTGTACTGCAAACAAAGCAGCATTTTTAGCGCCATTAATAGCCATCGTCGCTACAGGAATACCTGCAGGCATTTGCACAAAGCTTAAAAGCGCATCCATACCATTCAAAGGTGTGGCATTGATGGGAATACCGATTACAGGCACTGTAGTGTAAGCAGCAATAACACCGCCTAAATGGGCAGCAGCACCGGCAGCGGCAATAATAGCCTCTACGCCGCGATTGCGTGCGCCAGCAGCAAATTCATGTACCACATCCGGAGTACGGTGTGCCGAAGCAACTATCACCTCTACCTCTACTCCAAATTCTTTCAGAGTTTTTTCTGCCGGCTCAAGAATAGGCCAGTCAGAATTACTTCCCATAATAATAGCAACTTTCATGCTTCTGCCTCCTAAAGTATCTGTGAGAAAAAATAAAACCCAAGTCGAAATCTTTCAACTGCTATATGCGCAACTAAAAATCCTTCTCGGGTCATCTCTACCATCTTATTTATTATTATAATTTTACCAATAGCTTCCCTATGTGTCAATTATAATGTGAACTTTTTAACAAAAAATCATCCTATCGTTCGCTTTTTTCAAAAATTAATGAAATTCTGTTGTTTAATTTGATAAAAACCTCTACTCCTTTATGATAAGGAGTAGAGGTTTTACTTAAAAGTCTGTAATTTTACTGTTGGTCGCTATTAGTAGTGTTATATTTGATTTTGATATCACGATAACGATTCATACCGGTACCAGCCGGAATAAGTTTACCAATGATAACATTTTCTTTAAGTCCTAAAAGCGGATCAACTTTGCCTTTGATTGCGGCATCTGTCAGCACACGTGTAGTTTCCTGGAAGGATGCAGCAGACAGGAAAGAATCAGTCGCCAGAGATGCTTTGGTAATACCAAGCAGCACCGGACGTCCTTCTGCAGGCTGTAAGCCTTTTTCCAGCATTTCCGCATTCTGTGCTTCAAATTCTGCAACATCGATATATTCACCCGGCAGCATATAAGTATCGCCAGCTTCTTCGATGCGGATTTTACGCATCATTTGGCGAACCATAACTTCGATATGCTTATCGTTAATCTCAACACCCTGAGATTTATAAACTCCCAATACCTGTTGAACCAGATAACGCTGAGTAGCACGCACACCACTGATACGCAAAATATCATGCGGATTGAGTGACCCTTCAGTCAGACGATCGCCGACAGCAATTACCATGCCCTCGGTAACAGCGAGTTTAGACCCATAAGGAATAGTATAAATCTGCTCCCCATCTTCACTGGTAACAGTTACTTTACGGATGCCGTTTTCTTCACCAATGTGTACAGTACCAGCATTTTCAGTAAGTAAACCAGGATGTTTCGGTTTACGGGCTTCAAACAGCTCTTCAACACGGGGTAAGCCCTGAGTGATATCGTCACCTGCTACGCCACCGGTGTGGAACGTACGCATAGTGAGCTGAGTACCAGGTTCACCAATGGATTGAGCAGCAATAGTACCAACAGCTTCGCCAACTTCAACTTTTCTACCTGTAGCCAGATTACGGCCATAACATTTACGGCAAACGCCGACTTTGGCTTTGCAATTGAGTACGGAACGGATTTTTACTTTTTCACGCAACGAAGAAATCTGATCCGCCATATCTTCAGTAACATAATCATTGATATGGTAACAGATATTACCATCATTATCCAAAATATCTTCAGCAAGATAACGTCCTACGATACGGTCGCGCAAAGATTCAATAACAGTTTGTTTATTTTTACCTTCGGTAATTGATTCAATCTCAATACCTTCGATTGCATTATTGCGAACTTTAACATCGCGGACAGTACCATTAGCCAAAATAGCGTCGATAATTGCTTCGTCATAAGTCGCGCCGGCTTCGATCAGCACTGTACCATCAGCTGCCACAACATCTTCAGCAACTTCTCGGCCATCAAAATGATGCATCATTGCTTCTTTCAACACAGCATTAGATTGTTCATCGCTGATATTAATCTGAATTGTCTCGGTTTCTTCTCCGCTCATATCGTCAGTAGCATATAAAACTACTTCCATGACCTTTGCTGCAGCTAATTTGTTATACAAATCTTCTGTCACAATCGTATCAGCTTCGACAATTAACTCCCCTGTAGCAGGATCAGTAATACCAGCTGCCAAATTACGTCCAATAACAATCTCGCGCAGTTTATTCTGACTGGAACCCAAGGTTGCTTTGCAAAGACGTCCGCGCTCTTTTACAAGATTGATACCAACGATATCACAGTCATCTTCACGTACGATCACATCCTGAGCAACGTCAACCAAACGACGGGTCAGATAACCGGAGTCAGCAGTACGCAATGCTGTATCAGCCAAACCTTTACGAGCACCATGAGTTGAAATAAAGTATTCCAAAACAGTCAGGCCTTCACGGAAATTAGCCTTGATCGGTCGGTCAATGATACGACCTGAAGGATCTGCCATCAAACCACGCATACCAGCCAGCTGACGGATCTGCTGCGTATTACCGCGGGCACCAGAATTAGCCATCATATACACAGAGTTAAACGGATCCATTGTGGACGACATAAGCTTATTGGTTACATCATCAGTAGCCTTGCCCCAAAGTTCGATAACCTTGCGATAACGTTCGTCCTCACTCATCAAACCACGACGGAACATACGCTCAGTTTTATCGATTTCTTTTTCCGTAGCAGCCAAAATCTCTGCCTTTTCAGGCGGAATTTTGATATCGGAAACAGCAATGGAAATACCTGCTTTACAAGCATTGTCATAACCCATTTTCTTAACAACGTCAAGGATTTCAGCCGTACGCAAATTGCCATACAATTTATGTGCCTTAGCAACAAGACGTCCCAATTCTTTTTTATCAAGCAGTTTATTCAAATACCATACTTTAACTTTTTTACCGGCTTCGTTTACTTCATCTTCTAAATGGAAGTACCGCATTTCAACCGGCAGTTCTTCATTAAGTATCGCATTGCCGACAGTAGTCGTTACCAGACTTACCCCTTCGCTGGAAGGTTCTTCATAAATATCCTTATTCGGGATATAAATCTTAATGCGTGCCTGCAGTTCAACTTCACCGTGGAAATAAGCCAGCAAAGCTTCATTAAAGCTGCTGAAACGCATCCCTTCGCCTTTAGCGCCTTCTTTGATGATTGTCAGGTAATATGAACCTAAAACCATATCCTGCGAAGGTACAGCAACAGGTTTTCCGTCTTTCGGGGCCAGAATATTATTAACCGAAAGCATCAGCATCCTGGCCTCGGCCTGTGCTTCAGCAGACAGCGGCAGATGGACTGCCATTTGGTCACCGTCAAAGTCGGCATTGTATGCAGTACATACCAGAGGATGCAGTTTGATTGCACGCCCTTCAGACAAGATCGGCTCAAAAGCCTGGATACCAAGCCTATGCAAAGTCGGTGCACGGTTCAAAAGTACAGGATGTTCTTTGATTACATCTTCCAAAACATCCCAAACAGCAGTAGTAGCACGTTCTACCATGCGTTTTGCACTTTTGATATTAGTAGCCTGACCGCTGTTAACCAAGCGTTTCATGACAAAAGGCTTAAACAATTCCAGCGCCATTTCTTTAGGCAGACCACATTGATGCATTTTCAATTCAGGCCCTACTACAATAACAGAACGACCGGAATAGTCAACACGTTTACCTAACAGGTTCTGACGGAAACGACCTTGTTTACCTTTCAGCATATCAGAAAGAGATTTTAAAGGACGATTACCAGGACCTGTTACTGGACGGCCACGGCGTCCGTTGTCAATCAAAGCATCAACAGCTTCCTGAAGCATACGTTTTTCATTACGTACGATGATATCAGGAGCATTGAGTTCAAGCAATCTTTTTAACCGATTATTACGGTTGATGACACGACGATACAAATCATTAAGGTCAGAAGTCGCAAAACGTCCGCCGTCTAATTGTACCATCGGACGCAGTTCCGGAGGAATTACAGGAACAACATCCAAAATCATCCATTCAGGGCGATTGCCTGATTTAAGGAAAGCTTCACAGACTTCTAAACGGCGTACGGCACGAATTTTTCTTTGTCCGCTTACCTCTTTCAATTCAGCACGCAGTTCCGCAGTTAATGCAGATAAATCGATCTCTTCCAGCAGTGCTTTGATAGCAGTAGCGCCCATACCAACTTTAAAACCGCTGCCATATTTGTCGCGGGCTTCGATATATTCGCCTTCGCTCAACAACTGTTTTTTCACCAAAGGAGTATCGCCGGCATCAAGTACGATGTAATTAGCAAAATACAGTACTTTTTCCAGCGACCTGGGCGAAATATCAAGAATCAATCCCATCCGGCTCGGGATACCCTTAAAGTACCAGATATGAGAAACAGGTGCAGCCAGTTCGATATGACCCATACGGTCACGACGAACTTTGGAGCGGGTAACTTCAACGCCGCACTTATCGCAGACGATACCTTTATAACGAATTCTTTTGTATTTACCGCAATGGCATTCCCAGTCTTTGGTAGGTCCAAATATTCTTTCACAGAACAAACCGTCGCGTTCCGGTTTCAAAGTTCTGTAGTTAATAGTTTCCGGTTTCTTTACTTCGCCATAGGACCAAGTTCTGATTTGTTCCGGTGAAGCCAGACCGATACGCATAGACTCAAAATTATTTACATCCAACAAGAATCGATCGCTCCCTTCTATTCAATATCGTCGGAGTTATTTACATCTCCGTCCAACTCATCTTTAGCTTCCATGTTAAAGTTGCCAATATCTGCAACTAAATCAAATTCCGCATCTTCAACGCTATTTTCATCAACAGTATATTCATCTGTTTCAACAGCAGCAACAGCCGGAATCTCGCCGTCGATGTTCAAATCGAGGTCACGTGCAGTTTCAGTGACATCATCATCACTGTCGCGCATGGAAATCTCTTCTTCGTCTTCATTGAGCACCTTAATATCGAGACCGATACTTTGCAGCTCTTTGATAAGAACTTTAAAGGATTCGGGCACACCAGGTTCAGGAACGTTCTCACCCTTAACAATAGCTTCATAAGTTTTTACACGGCCCACAACGTCGTCAGATTTGACTGTGAGAATTTCCTGCAGAGTATAAGCGGCACCATAAGCTTCCAGGGCCCAAACCTCCATCTCACCAAAACGTTGCCCGCCAAACTGAGCTTTACCACCAAGAGGCTGTTGGGTAACCAAAGAGTACGGACCGGTAGAACGGGCATGTATCTTGTCGTCAACCAAGTGATGCAACTTAAGCATATATACGCAGCCAACTGTAACCTTGTTATCAAAAGGTTCACCTGTACGACCGTCATACAACCTTGTTTTACCACTCGGATCTACTCCAGCCAAATCAAGAGTAGCATTCATATCTTCTTCATGAGCACCGTCAAAAACAGGTACGGACATCTTCATTGCTTTGATGCTTTCTTCACCGAACTTATCGATTTCTACAGTTTCAGGCATTCCATATTTTTCAACATCATAACCGGCTTTCTCAAAACGATCAGCCAAACCTTCAGCACCGGCTTCAATCTGCATGCCTAGAGCGCGTGCAGCCCAGCCTAAATGAGTTTCCAAAATCTGTCCGATATTCATACGGGAAGGTACGCCCAAAGGATTCAATACGATTTGAACCGGCTCTCCGCTTGGCAGGAACGGCATATCTTCACGCGGCATGATGCGGGAAACTACACCCTTATTACCATGGCGGCCTGCCATCTTATCGCCTTCAGAAATCTTACGTTTTTGCGCGATATGCACACGAACTTGTTCATTTACACCAGGCGGCAGCTCATCGCCGTTTTCACGGGTAAATACTTTAACGCTGACAATTTTACCAGCTTCTCCATGTGGCACACGCAGCGAGCTATCACGAACTTCGCGGGCTTTTTCACCAAAGATGGCTCTCAGCAAACGTTCTTCTGCAGTCAGCTCAGTTTCGCCTTTCGGCGTAACCTTACCAACAAGGATATCGCCAGGACGTACTTCTGCGCCGATACGGATAATCCCGCGTTCATCAAGATCTTTCAATGCTTCTTCGGAAACGTTGGGAATATCACGGGTAATTTCTTCCTGGCCAAGCTTAGTATCACGGGCATCACAATCATATTCTTCGATATGGATAGATGTAAAGATATCCGCTTTGACCAGATCTTCGCTCAGCAAAATAGCATCCTCGTAGTTATAGCCTTCCCACGGCATATAAGCAACAATTACATTGTGTCCAAGCGCCAATTCACCATGATCAGTCGCCGGTCCATCTGCCAGCACCTGCTTCTCAACTACTTTATCGCCTTTATTGACGATAGGACGCTGATTGACACAAGTTCCCTGATTAGAACGCTTAAATTTTAAAAGTTCATAAACATCAACACTGCCATCTTCTGCACGTACACGGATTTCATTGCCAACAACACGCTCAACAATACCCGCACGTTTAGCAAGTACGCATACGCCAGAGTCAACGGCAACCTTATATTCCATACCGGTACCAACAACAGGCGACTGCGTACACAAAAGCGGCACAGCCTGACGCTGCATATTAGCACCCATCAATGCGCGGTTCGCATCGTCGTTTTCCAAGAACGGTATCAGCGCCGTAGCAATAGATACAACCTGTTTCGGAGAAACGTCCATATAGTCAACCTGATTCGGAGGCAAAGACAAAACTTCATTCAGATAACGTGCCGTAACACGTTCACCCAAGAAATAACCGTTTTCATCAAGCGGTTCATTGGCTTGGGCACAAATATATTCGTCCTCTTCATCAGCCGTCAGATAAACGATTTCGTCAGTAACACGTCCCTCTTCTTTATCAACCTTACGATATGGAGTTTCCATAAAACCATATTTATTGATAATAGCAAAGGTAGACAAAGAACCTATAAGTCCGATATTAGGACCTTCAGGCGTTTCAATAGGACACATACGACCATAATGTGAATGATGTACGTCACGTACTTCATAACCGGCGCGTTCGCGGCTCAAACCACCAGGGCCAAGTGCAGACAGACGCCTTTTATGTGTTAACTCAGCTAACGGGTTATTCTGATCCATAAACTGAGACAACTGACTGCTGCCAAAGAATTCTTTAATTGCCGCAACAACAGGACGAATATTAATCAAAGCCTGCGGCGTGATTACATCTACGTCTTGGATAGTCATGCGCTCTTTAACAACACGTTCCATACGGGCTAAACCGATCCGGAATTGATTTTGTAATAATTCTCCGACACTACGTACACGACGGTTACCCAAATGGTCAATATCGTCGCCTGTACCTAAACCATCCATCAGGTTGAGCAGATAACCAAAAGATGCCAAAACGTCTTCTACGGTTACAGTACGGTGTTTTTCGGGAATATCAGCAGTACAGATTAATTTCAGTACTTGTTCTTTTACGCGGATGAAAACCTCTTTCAATCCTACGCCGCTGAAAATTTCACTTTGCTCGATGATATCAATAGCTTTATCATCAATTCTAGTACCTGCCGGCAGAATAATTTCTCCGGTAGAAGTATCAACAAGCGGTGCGTCAAGAACCTTATCCAGCAAACGACGGCGCCAGCCCAATTTTTTATTGAGTTTATAACGACCTACACTGGCAAGATCATAGCGCTTATTATCAAAAAATGTAGCTTCAATCAACTGCGTAGAATTTTCCAAAGTAGGCGGTTCGCCTGGACGCAGTTTCTTATAAATCTCAATTAAAGCTTCTTCGCGATTGGTAGTTGCATCACGTTCCAAAGTTGCCAAAACGGAAGGATGCTCACCGAACAATGCCAAAATCTCAGCATTGCTGGATAAACCCAAAGCACGCAGTAAAACCGTAGCAGGTAATTTCCTGGTGCGATCTACACGAGCATAAATAACATCATTAACATCTGTTTCAAATTCAATCCAGGCACCACGGTTTGGAATAACAGTAGTACCATACATTTTTTTACCACTGGGATCCATGGATACATTGTAGTATACGCCTGGAGAACGAACCAACTGGCTGACAATAACACGTTCAGCACCGTTGATAATAAAAGTACCGGTTTCAGTCATCAGTGGAAAATCACCCATGAAAACTTTAGATTCTTTGATCTCGCCGGTGTCTTTGTAAAGCAAGCGAACGTTTACGTTTAATGGTGCCGAGTAAGAAGCATCACGCTCTTTACATTCTTCAACGCTATATTTAGGATCCCCTAACGTAAAGCCCTCAAACGAAAGTTCTAAATTACCTGTAAAATCCTTGATCGGAGAAATGTCATGAAAAATTTCGCAAAGACCTTCTCGCATGAACCACTCATACGATTTTCTTTGGATGTCAATCAAATGAGGCATTGGTAATACTTCATTGATTCTGGCATAACTGTACCGAGTCCTATCGCCTACGGGAACCGGTTTAAACATGTAATCCCTCACCCCTTCATATTTTGTCAGGCAGGCCAAACTCAGCCCGTTTCACGAATGACAAAAAAAGCAAGGTTCCAGATTGTCTCAAGGACCTTGCGTATTGTCTTCGATGAACGAACTTCATCTTTACCGTATGAGCAGTACACGATTCCCAACCACTGAGCCATCGTGACCGTTATCAAAATACCTGCAATTCATTTATTTACTGTAGTTTATTATGATATCACAAAGTTTTTCTATTGTCAATAGCAAGTAATAAAATAAAAAATAAGCTTCCTGCAAAACAGGAAGCTTATTAAAGTTCTAATTGAAATTATTTCAATTCTACGGAAGCGCCAGCTTCTTCAAGTTTAGCTTTCAAAGCGTCAGCGTCAGCTTTGGAGATTTTTTCTTTAACAGCTTTAGGAGCGCCGTCAACGATTTCTTTTGCTTCTTTCAGGCCAAGACCAGTTGCTTCACGAACAACTTTGATAACGTTGATTTTGCCAGCGCCAGCGGAAGTCAAAACTACGTCAAATTCAGTTTTTTCTTCAG
>ENA-OURJ01000513-OURJ01000513.1-human-gut-metagenome-genome-assembly--contig:-NODE-513-length-25092-cov-10.0222_pt1 | contig 25092 bp, 14 predicted proteins | sample MGYA00242096_ERZ508981 | MGnify/ENA primary metagenome ERZ508981 (study PRJEB26280, sample SAMEA2531404) | human gut metagenome | biome: human gut; feature: human-associated habitat; material: faeces... | reverse complement strand
TGGATGCAGGAAAGACAGAGTTTAAAATAGTAGCGGACAATGCTTCTTATCCACCGAGTATTTCAGGTATTCAAAATGGTATTATAGCGTATGCGATAAATCAAATGACATGGACTACAGACAAAGCAGCGGTAACATTAAATGCAACAGGAAGCGCAAATAGCTTTACATTTACAGCCGAATACGCTTCAAAGAGTCCTGCAGTCAGCTTGTATGGCAGAAGCTTAACCCTTAAAGACAACATCGATGTAAACTATTACATGGAAATGTCTGATTCGGTGTTTGAGCATGATGCTTATATGGAATTTAAAATCGGTGGTCAGACATATAAGCTTAATGCGAGTGACGCCGCTGAGGTAAATGAGAACGGTAAAACCTTATACAAGTTCTCATGTCCGGTGAATGCGGCACAGATGTCTGATACTATCGAGACAAGAATAGTGATTGATAACAAGACCGAGGAAGAGTATTCATACAGTGTAAAAGAATATGCCACCGAGCTCCTGTCAAAATCAAACGAGTATCCGGAAGAAACCATTAAGCTGGTGAAGGCACTCTTAAACTATGGAACCGCAGCGCAGAGCTTCTTTAAATATAACACTGATAAGCCGGCAAATGCTGGTTTGAGCGATACAGATAAAGCTGTCGCAGCGGCTGATTTTGCTGCATATAAGGCTGTTATTAAAACAGATAGTGCAAATAGTCAGAGTAATGGACTGACATATTACGGAAGCTCTCTGATATGTAAGTCTGAGATGACAGTAAGACATTATTTTATGGTGAACGAAGGCTGTGATATAAACAATTACAAGTTCAGCTATGTTAATGCAGATGGCAATGAAGTCAGTCTGACACCTAAAAAGGCTTCAGATGGGGTGTATTGTGTAGATATAAACGGAATAATGGCACGCAACCTGAATAGTAATTATGCATGCAAAGTCACCGGAAAGAATAAGGCCTGTATTTTAGAGCTGGACTATGGTCCGTTTAGCTATTCACAGAAGGTCATTAATAGCGGAAATTCATCTACTGAATTAAAAAATCTGGTGAACGCGCTATATTGGTATTGGTATTATGGATATAGAAATTAAAAAGACTGCATAATTAAAAACACCGCAGAATTTAACGCTTTAACTAAGCTAAATTCCTGCGGTGGTTTCTTTTGTGCTTATCTGCTTACAATGCTAATCACGGAAGACAAGACCGCCTTTCTGACATATGGGACAAAGTAATTCACTGCTCTCTGATAAAAATATGCTGTCATTTTCTCTTAATAATGACAGTATGATGGTCTGTGGCTGGACACTCAAGATTATAAATAATTGTATGTTACAGGGTAATCCGCTATACTAGATATAAGTGTAATGGATTATTTTAGTTATGCAGAAAGAGATGCAGGGTGGTAGGTGAAAAATTATAGATTCGGGTGAGACGGATTTTTATGCAATTTTACCACTTCACCGCATTAAAATTTAATATTTTTTTTACAAAATATGCAAAATATGACAAAAAGTACTGGACAAAATGTACTATATGGGGTAAAATGCATATATGCAATCAAGCAGCACATTTGAAGGTTGTGCAGATAGTATTGGGCATATTTTACGAATTGGGGGGGACTTTTTCATGAGAATATATCAGGCTAAGGATTATGCAGATATGAGCAGAAAGGCTGCAAATATCGTATCGGCACAGGTGATTATGAAGCCTAACTGTGTATTGGGACTGGCTACAGGCTCTACACCTATCGGTTTATATAAGCAGCTCGTTGAGTGGTTCAAGAAGGGGGATTTGGACTTCTCAGAGGTTATGACGGTGAACCTTGATGAGTACAAGGGACTAAGCCGTGAGAATGACCAGAGCTACTATTATTTTATGCATCAGAATTTGTTTGATCATGTGAATATTCCGATTGAGAATACTCACCTGCCAAACGGCATGGAGCCGGATTCGCAGAAGGAGTGCAAGCGCTATACAGAGCTGATTCAGTCTCTTGGCGGTGTTGATTTACAGCTTCTTGGTATCGGGCACAATGGTCATATCGGTTTTAATGAGCCGGGCGAGTCTTTTGACAAGCAGGTACACTGTGTGAATCTGACAGAGTCTACTATTGAGGCTAATAAGCGCTTCTTTGCATCGGCTGATGATGTTCCGAAGCAGGCTTATACAATGGGCATCAAGACCATCATGCAGGCTAAGAAGATTCTTATTGTTGCAAGTGGTGAGGATAAGGCAGAGATTGTTCACAAGGCTTTCTTTGGACCGATTACACCACAGGTGCCGGCTTCTGTATTGCAGCTGCACAATGATGTTACGCTTGTAGCGGATGAGGCTGCACTGAGCAGACTGTAGATGTTTTTTAGTTGAGAAGGTGCATGTATATGATAATAAAAAATGCAAGGGTATTTACAGAGGATGGCAACTTTATGCAAGGCGATGTTGTCGTTAAGGATGGCCGTTTTGACAGTGTTTCGGAGAAAACAGCTGACACGGACGCGGCTAATGACAGCGCATCGCAGGAGATTATAGATGCATCGGGGCTTACTATGATACCGGGGCTTGTGGATATTCATTTTCATGGATGCAAGGGAGCTGACATGTGTGACGGCACTAAAGAAGCACTTGATGTGATTACAGCATACGAGGCTTCTGTAGGAGTGACGAGCGTGTGTCCGGCTACTATGACCATTCAAAGGGATGAGCTTTTGAGTGTCATGAAGAATGCCGGTGATTATAATTATCATGGTGGTGCACATCTTGTAGGTATCAATATGGAGGGGCCTTTTATCAGTCCTTCTAAAAAGGGCGCACAGGCGGCAGAGAATATCATGCGATGTGATTATGATTATTTCTGCGAGCTTCAGGATGCGGCCCATGGCTTGATAAAGCTTGTAGATATCGCTCCGGAGGAGCCGGGTGCGATTGAGTTTATAGACAAGGTAAGAGGAAGTGTTGTGGTTTCAATAGCACACACGGCAGCTGATTATGACACTGCGGTAGAGGCTATTGAGCATGGTGCAAGCCATGCCACACATTTGTATAATGCGATGCCACCGCTGCATCACAGGAATCCCGGAGTTATCGGGGCTGTGAGAGATTCAGAAAAGTGTCATGCAGAGCTCATTTGTGACGGTGTGCATATTCACCCGTCGGTTATCAGGGCAACATTTGCCATGTTTGGGGCTGAACGCATGATTTTAATAAGTGACAGCATGAGAGCCACAGGGCTTGAGGATGGCGAGTATACACTCGGTGGACAGGCAGTGACGGTCAGAGGTCCGCTTGCCACACTCCATGATGGGACAATTGCCGGCTCGGCAACCAATCTGATGGATTGTATGCGTTTCACAGTAAGGCAGGCAGGTATTCCGCTTGAGGAGGCAATTATGTGTGCTACAGCCAATCCGGCTAAGGAGATTGGCATCTATGATGAAGCAGGCAGCATTTCTGCAGGAAAGAGAGCAGATTTTGTGCTTCTCAATGATGATTTGGATATTGTGAGTGTGTATATCGACGGAAAGGAGATATCATGTTAGGTTTTTTTAAGAATAAGTCAAAGGGAAAGGTGATCTGTTCTCCGTGCAACGGCAGAGTGGTTCCTATTACAGAGGTTCCGGATCCTACCTTTTCTGAGAAGATATTGGGAGACGGCGTGGCCGTGATTCCTTCTGAGGGCAGGTTTTACGCTCCGGCGGATGGTGAGGTGACAGCAGTATTTGATACGTTGCATGCTTTTACCATGACGACCACTCAGGGAGTCGAGTTGCTTTTGCACATTGGTCTGGATACAGTGGTACTAAAGGGTGCTCCTTTTACATCACATATTTCTGTTGGTGATCAGGTGAAGAAGGGTGACCTTTTGATGGAGGCTGACCTGGAGCAGATTAAGGCAGCAGATCTTAATATCATCACTCCGGTTTTAATTGGCAACACTGCTGATTATAGTGAGATAAAGATGCTCAAAGAGGGTGATGTATCCGTCGGTGATGAGATTTTAAGTCTCGCGTAGATTTGTGTAATAATAACGAACTATATTGGAGTATCTCCAGTTTAGTATATATAATGTAAAGGAGGGGAAATTAATGAAATTTCTTCAAAAATTGGGTAAAGCTTTAATGCTTCCCGTAGCAGTACTTCCTATATGTGGTATCCTCATGGGTATTGGATATTTTTTATGTCCTGCAACCATGCAGGGTGGTGACATCGAGGGTGTGCGAAATTTAATAGGCCTGTTTTTAGTTAAAGCAGGGGGCGCCTTGATCGATAACATGGCCATCCTTTTTGTAATCGGCGTTGGTGTCGGTATGTCGGAAAAGAACGACGGTACCGGCGGTATTGCAGCTTTAGCTTCATGGCTGATGATGACAACACTCCTGTCTACAGGCTTTGTTACAACAATCATGCCATCTATCGCTGACAGCGCTACAAAGACACTTGCATTCGACAAGATTGCAAACCCATTTATCGGTATCTTAGCCGGTATCATCGGTTCTTTGTGTTACAACAGATTTAAGGATACAAAGCTTCCTGACTGGCTGTCATTCTTTAGTGGCAAGCGTTGCGTAGCAATTATTGCAGGTGTTGTTTCAATCCTTGTATCTGTAGTATTACTGTTTGTATGGCCATTACTTTTCGGTGCTCTTGTAGCTATCGGTAAAGCAATCGTTGGTCTTGACGTAGTCGGCGCAGGTATCTATGCATTCCTGAACCGTCTGTTAATCCCTACAGGATTACACCACGCATTAAACAACGTATTCTGGTTCGATACTATCGGACTTGGAGATCTCTCTCATTTCTGGGCAGGCGAGACATCAAAGGATGTTTCATGGAGCCTCGGAATGTACATGTCAGGTTTCTTCCCATGTATGATGTTTGGTATTCCTGGTGCAGCACTTGCCATGGTTAAGTGTGCAAAGACTGCTAAGAAAAAGGCTGCCATCGGTATCCTTGCTTCTGCAGCTATCTGTGCATTCATCTGTGGTGTTACAGAGCCTTTCGAGTTTGCATTTATGTTCCTTGCTCCTGTTCTCTATGTGATTTATGCTTTACTTTATGGTATTTTCACAATGATTACAGTAGCTCTTGGATTTAGAGCAGGCTTCTCATTCTCAGCCGGTGCGATGGATTTATTATTCTCATCTTCACTTCCGGCTGCAGCAAAGACATGGCTCATCATTCCTCTTGGAATCGCAGCTTTTATCGTATTCTACATTGTATTCTATTTCGCTATCAAGAAATGGGATCTTAAGACACCAGGTAGAGAGGACGATGATGTTGAAGAAGAGAAGAAGGCAGTGCTTTCTAATAATGACTACACAGCAGTAGCCAAGACTATTCTTGAGGGCTGCGGTGGCAAAGACAATATTGCAAGCATTGACAACTGCATCACAAGACTCAGACTTGAGGTTAAGGATATCACTCAGGTTGATGATAAGAAGATTAAATCTGCAGGTGTTGCAGGCGTTATGAAGCCTGGCAAGAATTCTGTTCAGGTTATTATCGGAACCAAGGTTCAGTTTGTTGCGGATGAGTTTTCTAAGCTTTGCGAATAGATTTGTTCTGCAATATATCAGTGTTGATTCACCTTAGGTGATTCACAAAATTTAATAATACATGATTAAAAGCCACACCGGGTGTTATGCCTGGGGTGGCTTTTTTAGTTGGTTCGGGCCGTAAGCCTCGCCCGGTCGTGGTGCACACGGACTCTCGTTTTCGCTACGCTGCGCTGTTAAGATACTGTACGGATTATGCTTTTGGGTTTTCAATGCTCGACGAAACCGGCTTTTATGCGCCGTCCGTGGCGCATAACGCCTTCCCCAGCCGTCCATGGCTGCGGATTTCTGTGCTTCACGGGCATAATCCTACAGTATCTAAACAGCTTCGCTATGCGCTCTCACGAGAATCCGTGTGCACCCGCCAGGCGGGGCTTACGGCCCTTACGCTGTGAATGGAATCCGCTTAGGAGAGAGTTGCGAGTTGCACATTGTTGTAACCGGCAACGGTTTTATCTACGCCTTGCTTCTACGAGGCTGCGGTGGGATAAAATAAGAAAGGATTGAAAAGCGAACAATTGTTTGCTATAATAAATGAAGCGAGGAAATAAAAGTATATTAGGTTTAGTAATTTAAGTATTCATTTAATTTATTGTGATTAGGGAAAATCCAATATCAATCGATTGATAGAAAGAGTGATTTTATATGAACATATGGCTAAAGTTAAGGAAAACAGCTGCAATTACACTATGTGAATTACTTGCAATTGCTACAATTTTTACAGGCTGTGCCTCCACTGATTTATCCGGCACTGAAGGTGCCGGGCATGTCGCAGTAGCTGAAGTGGCAGGTGAGGATTCTTCCGGTGCTTTAGGCAGCAAGGATAAAGTGGATGGGGCGCAGGAGGATCTGGTAAATAACAATTCCTACGTTCCCCTCGATGCGATTCCTGCATATGATGGCAAGGCATATGTGGCTGTAAACAATAATGAGCCTTTTTTTTCGGACAGCGATATGACTACCACTGCTTTTGAAAATTACAGTGATTTGGATTCACTTGGCAGATGCGGTGTGGCTTATGCCAATATCTGCAGAGATATCATGCCGACTGAGGAGCGTGGCAAGATAGGCATGATAAAGCCATCAGGCTGGCATACGGTGAAGTATGATGTGATAAAGGACAGGTATTTATATAATCGCTGTCATCTTATTGGCTATCAGCTTGCCGGGGAGAATGCCAATCCGAAGAACCTTATTACCGGCACGAGATACCTGAATGTGGAGGGCATGCTGCCGTTTGAGAATCTGGTAGCGGATTATGTAAACAATACAGGAAATCATGTGCTTTACAGAGTGACTCCGATGTTCTCGGGCAGCAATCTAGTTGCAAACGGCGTTCTCATAGAGGCAAAGTCGGTTGAGGATAACGGTGGCGGCATACTTTTTAATGTATATTGCTATAATGTGCAGCCCGGAGTCGGAATAAACTATGAGAATGGTGACAGCTGGCTGGATGGCACCACTCCGCAGAAGAGCGCTCAGACGGATACACCGCAGAATGAAGGCTCGCAGAGCAGCGCTGGAAGCGGGGCAGGAGAATCCGGCTCTTCAGGCAGTACAACAGGAAGTGCATCATCAGGCTCAGACAGCTCAGCAGCAGAAAATAGCGCTGCAGATTCCTCAAACAGCGAGACTATGGTTCATATCACAGCAACCGGCAAGAAATATCACCGTGCGGGCTGTCGTACCTTGAAAAAGAGTGACACAGAGGTAACGCTTGATGAAGCAAAATCCATGGGCTTGTCTCCGTGCGGAATTTGCAATCCACCACAGTAGATGTGCATTAGCATTTGCAAGCCACGACACCGCCAGGGCATACGCATATGTTTTGATTGAGCGAATAGCGAAGCCGCTTAGATACTGTAGGATTATGCACATGAAGCACAGAAATGACTTGCCATGGAGGGCAAGTCAAGGAGAACCGCGCCACGGAAGGCGCGTTTCGACGGTTTCGTCAAGCATAGAAGCGCAAAAAGCATAATCCGTACAGTATCTTAGCGGCAAAGCGTAGTGAAAGCAAAGCATATGCGTATGCCCTAGCGGTCCCGTGGCTTGCAGCCCGTATAATTGCCATAAACCCTTGACGATTGCAAAACCGAAAAGTATAATAGAATAGCTAATGAATTCAATATTTTAATATAGATGGAGGAAACCAAATGGCACTGAGCAAAAAGCCGGTCAACGGCATGAAGGATATATTACCTGCAGAGATGGAAATCCGTGATTATGTGACAAGTGTGATCAAGGATACATATAGAAGCTTTGGATTTACACCGATAGAGACACCATGCATGGAGAATATAGCAAATCTCACAAGCAAGCAGGGCGGAGAAAATGAGAAGCTGATCTTCAAGGTAATGAAGAGAGGCGAGAAGCTGAATCTGGAGACAGCAAAGGAAGAGTCGGATGTAGTAGACTTTGGAATGCGCTACGACCTTACAGTGCCACTTTCAAGATATTATTCAAACAATGCCAACAACCTGCCATCGCCGTTTAAGGCACTTCAGATGGGCAGTGTGTGGAGAGCAGACAGACCTCAGAGAGGCCGCTACAGACAGTTTACACAGTGTGATATAGATATACTCGGAGAGCCAAGCAATCTGGCAGAGATAGAGCTGATTACAGCAACCACTACCACAATCGGCAGACTCGGCTTCGAGAACTTTGAGATAAGAATCAACGAGAGAAGAATCCTAAAGGCAATGGCTGCTTACAGTGGTTTCGCTGAGGAGGACTACGACAGCGTATTTATCACACTCGATAAGATGGACAAGATAGGAGTGGAAGGTGTTGCAAGTGAGCTTGCACAGGATGGCTACCCACAGGAAAATATTGACAAATATCTTGATTTGTTCAAGCTTTTGGAGCAGACAAGGGATGTCACTGAGGGTGTAAATATACTTTCAGAAAAGCTCGGTGAATATTTAGACGAAGAAGTGGTTACAAATATGACAGAGATGGCTACGGCTGTTAATGCCACAAAGGGAGCAAAGTTTGAGCTCGTATTTGACCCTACACTTGTTCGTGGAATGAGCTACTACACAGGAACTATTTTTGAGATATCAATGCCTGAGCTTGGCGCAGCCTGTGGCGGTGGCGGACGATATGACAAGATGATTGGAAAGTTCACCGGAAATGATGTACCGGCCTGTGGTTTTTCAATCGGTTTTGAGAGAATTATCCTGCTTCTCATGGAGAGCGGCTTCAAGATTCCTGAGAGTCCAAAGAAGGTGGCTTATCTGGTTGAGAAGAAATATCCGGCAGACAAGCTTGTTGATGTCATGAACCAGGCAAAAGACGCAAGAGCAAACGGACAGCAGGTGCTTGTTGTGCGCATGAACAAGAACAAGAAATTCCAGAAGGAGCAGCTTATGAAAGAGGGCTACGAGGAGTTTGTTGAGTTCTTTAACAGATAGGAATCTGATAAGCAGCAGTTTAGCTGTGTAGCAGTGGTACCAAACAGTTATTAGAATAAATATATAGAAATATAAGGAGTATAAAATGGCAGAATCAATGCAGGGCTTACATAGAAGCCATAGATGTACAGAGGTATCAAATGCCAATATCGGTGAGAAGGTCACCGTGATGGGCTGGGTACAGAAGAGAAGAAATTTAGGAAGTCTCATTTTCGTAGATTTAAGAGACAGAAGCGGAATACTTCAGATAGTATTCGGCGAGGAAAATGTAGGTGCAGAGGGCTTTGAAAAGGCAGGCACCTTAAGAAGTGAGTTCGTCATCGCAGTTGAGGGAACTGTCCAGAAGAGAACAGCTGCTGTCAATGAGAACTTAAAGACAGGTGATATCGAGGTTATCGCTACATCAATCAGAGTGCTTTCAGAGGCACAGACACCTCCATTCCAGATTGAGGAGAATTCAAAGACCAGCGAGGACATCAGACTTAAATACCGTTATCTGGATCTTCGCCGTCCTGATATCCAGAGAAATCTCATGCTCAGAAGCAATGTGCTTCGTGTGATGCGTGACTTTATGGCAAACGAGGGCTTTTTGGAGATAGAGACACCAATCCTTTGCAAGTCTACACCGGAGGGAGCAAGAGATTATCTCGTGCCAAGCCGTATACACCACGGACATTTTTATGCGCTTCCACAGTCACCACAGCTCTTTAAGCAGCTTCTGATGGCTTCAGGCTATGACAGATATTTCCAGATTGCACGATGCTTCCGTGACGAGGATCTGCGTGCAGACAGACAGCCTGAGTTTACACAGGCAGATATGGAGCTTTCATTCGTAGATATCGATGATGTAATCGAGGTAAATGAGAGACTGTTAAAGCACCTTTTTAAAGAGGTCATAAATGTGGATGTTGAGATTCCGTTTAAGCGTATGCCTTGGCAGGAGGCTATGGACAGATTTGGTTCTGACAAGCCTGATACACGCTTTGGTATGGAGCTTTGCGATGTTTCGGAAGTGGTAAAGGACTGTGGCTTTGGAGTATTCACAGGAGCTCTTGAAAACGGTGGCTCTGTCCGCGGTATCAATGTAGAGGGACAGGCAAAGATGCCTCGTAAGAAGATTGACAAGCTTGTAGAGCATGCAAAGGGCTGTGGAGCAAAGGGACTTGCTTATCTGTGCATCAATGAGGATGGTACATACAAGTCATCATTTGCCAAGTTTATGACAGAAGCTGAGCTTGATGCACTTGTTGCAAAGATGAACGGAAAGCCGGGAGATTTACTCCTTTTCGCAGCTGATAAGAATAAAATCGTATGGAATGTACTTGGAGCGCTTCGTCTCATGCTCGGAGCTGAGCTTGGCCTGATTGATGAGAACAAGTACAATTTCCTCTGGGTAACAGAGTTCCCACTCCTTGAGTGGTCTGATGAGGAAAACAGATTTATGGCAATGCATCATCCATTCACTATGCCTATGGAGGAGGATTGGGACAAGATAGACTCAGATCCTGGCGCAGTTCGTGCAAAGGCATATGATATCGTACTCAATGGTACAGAGCTCGGTGGAGGCTCAGTGCGTATCCATCAGGATGACATCCAGGAGAAGATGTTTGAGGTGCTTGGTTTCACAAAGGAGCGTGCACATGAGCAGTTTGGATTCCTGCTTGACGCATTCTCATATGGTGTACCGCCACACGCAGGACTTGCCTTCGGTGTTGACCGTATCTGCATGCATATGCTACATACAGACAATATCAAGGAGGTTATTGCATTCCCTAAGGTAAAGGACGCTTCGGACCTCATGTCAGAGGCACCCGGAACTGTAGATCCAAAGCAGCTTGAGGAGCTTGGAATAGCTGTGGTTGCAGAGGAAGATGAGGAATAACACTATAATATGAATTTGAAAAAAAATATTTTCAATGCGATTACCATAATACTGCTCGCCGCACTTATTGCGGGGGCAGTATTGCTTAATAACAGGATAAAAAAGCTCGAGACACAGATGTCATACACCTCAGACAACACATCGGTGATACTTTCCGATGTGCAGACCATGCAGGATGATATCAAGTCCACCCTTGAGGAGGAGGCCAGCCTCATAACAAACTGGGACATTTCCTTAAAAAGTGCAGACTTTACCGATATGACATACACAGTCTCTGTCTCGGTGGTGCCAAAGGAGTACACAGAGGATACAAAAACCAGTGTATTTTTCGGTACAAACGAGATACCGCTAGAGCTAAACGGCATCAAGTATACGGGTGAGGCCACACTTCCACTGTCTGAGGACTATGCAGGCAATGTGACATTTCTGTTTGTTGACGGAAATAAGAGAAGCACAGAGGTGCTCGATGAGTTTGAAGGTGTGACATCAGTGTTCAAAAATGTAGCATCAGGCATACTTGCAGATAAACCAACCTTTGACAATGGCAGCATAAAGCTTGGCACAGATGTAGATGTAGCAGTCATGGGAAATGATTACTTTGACTTTAACAGTGTGCAGCTCGTAGTTGCAAGCTCAGACACAGAGCTAAAGACCTACGATATCAGACAGCTGTTGGCAGAAAACGGCACAGACAGTGCAGACTCTGCAGACACAGACTCCATCACATCTGCTTTAAGTCGGAAGGATGATGCCAAAAAAGATGGCTCAAAGAATGACACGGAAAATGATACCTCTGATGCCTCAAAAGAGGACGACGGTAAGCTCCATAGCCTCGAAGGCACAGTCAAAATCGAAGACTTAATCCCTGTCACAGCTGCAAGCAATATCAAAATATATGTCAAAGCAGTATCGGCACAGGGCTACACCTTCACATATGACCTGTTCGATGGTATCGTAAATCAGGACATCACAGACTTTGAAACCACAGCCGACATATCCGGCGGCGACTACACAGTAACCGATTCGGCCGGCAGCAAATATGAGCCATAAAAATGTGATATAAGCGTCATTATTTAAAATCAGTTTTTATTGTGTTTTCAAGGCGGCTCAGAATATTTATAAACAATATATAACTATTAAATAAGCTCATTTCGCATAAGTGAAATGAGCTTTAAATTTAAAAAGTAAAAAGTGCCGGACAATATTTCACGCCAGTGAAATAAGTCCGGCACTGCCAGAATGCAAGGCAGCAAAGCGCCTCGCTCGTAAACCTGAATTAGCCGGAGAGCATACAGTGTGTTCCGAAGAAAAATGTGAACTGCCGCGGAGTTCCATAAAGTAAAAAAGAAAGAAAATGTAAATAAAACCGTAATCTGCCCGGACAAACAACCGCGGCTGACTTCACATTTTTCTGAGGAATATACTGTGTGCTATGCCGGCAACCTCACAACCTAAAAAGCGAGGCGCCCACCACACCTATCATATGATGAGCTGTGCTCACCCTTCTTTTTTGCTGAGCGGCAGCGTAAATATAAACTCAGTTCCCACACCCTCAGTGCTTATCACATTTATATTCTCACCATGCGCCTGCACGATTTCTTTAACTATAGACAGGCCAAGTCCCGTACCGCGCTTATCCTTTCCACGGGATAAATCACTCTTGTAGAAGCGTTCCCAGATCTTTGAAAGGCTGTCCTTTGGGATACCGATACCGTGATCCTTTACTGATATAAACACCTTTTCATTTCTGATACTCGTCTCAATCTTGATACTCGAATCATTATTTGAAAACTTCACAGCGTTGTCAATCAGGTTGTAAAGAATCTGCTGGATTTTGACCATATCACCGCGCACGAAAAGCTCTTTTCCGGTGAGCAGCAGGTCAAAGCTTAAGCCCTTTTCACTGCATTTACCCTCGAAGGTAAGGATTGTCGTGCGGATCATTGTATTGATGTCAAAATCAGCAATATCCAGGTGTATGCCGTGATGACCGAACTGGTTCAGATCGATAAGACTCTTGGTGAGCTTATTAAGCCTCTCGGTCTCAAAAAGTATGATATTTAAATACTTATCCTGCATCTCAACAGGGATGGTTCCGTCCAGCATAGCCTCCACGTAGCCCTTTATCGAGGTAAGAGGGGAGCGGAAGTCGTGTGACACGTTGGAAACAAACTTGCGCTGATCCTCCTCAAGCGTATCAAGCTCAGTTGCCATGTAGTTTAGTGTGTTTGCCAGATAGCCGATTTCGTCATTGGAATGTACATCAATCTGGGCAGTGAAATCACCCTTTGCATACTTCTTTGCGGTCTTTGTGATTTTGGAGATAGGACGGTAAATGGAGCGGCTCATCATGAAAAGCAGAACAAATGCAAAGGCAAAAATGAGCGCTACAGTGTAAAAGGAGATATTCATAAAACCGTTTACACCTGCCGTGATATGGCTCATTGTCTTGTGAATGACTATGTAGCCGATATTCTGGTACGAGACATTTACCGGGGAAAATACGGACAGCATCTTATGCTTGAAGGAGCCATAAAAATCTCCAATCATATAGTTGTTGCTGCCAAAATCGGTGACATCAAAGCCATTTATCACTACAGGCTTAGAACTGTCATTTTGGATATCAATGCCTATTGACGGATCATCTGAGTCCATGAGCAGCTCACCGTCAGGGCTGACCACCCATACCTTGGCATCCATATAGTCGGCTACGATTTTCATGTGATTCTGGAAATCGCTAAGCGACATGGATGAGTCAAAGTATTCGGCGGCGTAATCACCTGCAATGATGGAGGCTTCCCTGTAGAGATTGGATGCCTCCTGCTTTTCAATATAGTCTGTGGTGAGATGCTGTGTAAATGTGCATATAATGAAAAAAGCGATGACACCGTAAATCAGATAGCTGATTAACATTTTAGTGTAGATGGTATGCTTCATTATTTATTTTACCTCAAACTTGTATCCGATGCCCCAGACAGTTGCGATACGCCAGGTTGGCTTGTCCTTGATTTTCTCGCGGAGACGCTTTACATGCACATCGACAGTGCGGGTGTCGCCGACATATTCATAGCCCCATATGTTGTCCAGAAGCTGCTCCCTTGTAAACACCTGATTTGGAGACGAGGCAAGAAAATATAAAAGCTCAAGCTCCTTCGGCGGCATATCAATCTGCTGTCCGTCATAAGTGACAGAGTAGTTGGACAGATTTACAATAAGCCCCGGGTACTCCACACACTTGATATCTACGGAAGCATAGACCTCCGGCTTTGCAGGCTGGAAGCGTCTGAGCACGGCCTTGACTCTTGCCACAAGCTCCTTTGAGTCAAAGGGCTTGAGTATATAGTCATCGGCGCCAAGCTCCAGGCCTAAAACCTTGTCAAATACCTCGCCCTTTGCGGAGAGCATGATAATCGGCACATCGGACTTTGCACGTATCTCACGGCATACCTGATAGCCGTCTATGCCCGGAAGCATGAGGTCCAAAAGAAGCATGTTTGGCTTGTAGTGCTCAAACGCGATAAGAGCCTGCTCACCGTCATTTACGATTTTGGTGTCATAGCATTCCTTGGTCAGATATAGAGATATAAGCTCTGCTATATTGTTGTCGTCGTCTACTATCAGTATTTTCTGTTTAACAGCCATTTCTAATCTCCTTCTTAAAAATTATTTATATTCCGTAAAAGTAAATTGTCGTTATTTAAAGGTTGCGATGGTTACTCCGGCATCGCCATCACCAAACTCACCGAGATGGTATTCCGCAATAGTTTTTGTCCTCTTAAGGAGTCCATGCACAGCCTTTCGCAGTGCACCGGTGCCTTTTCCGTGGACAATGCGCACTGATGAAAGATGAGCGATATATGCGTCGTCTAGGTATTTATCCAAGAGAGCAAGTGCCTCATCCGTAGTCTTTCCAATCAGGTTGATTTCTGATGAAACTGACAGCGATTTGCTCATCTTTATCTTGCTTCCGCTGCCGCCATACTTCTTGGCAGGAGAGACATCGTCGTTTAAGAGCACGAGGTCATTAATATTAACCAGCGAGCGCAGTATACCCATCTGCACATACAAATCGCCCTTGGCGTTTGGCAGAGTGTGGACAGTTCCCTTCAGATTGAGGGAGAGCACAAGCACAGAATCACCGATGCGCAGCTTCTTAGGCGCCTTGTGATTTGCCTTGGCAGTGTTTTTCTTGATGTCTGACAGTTTCTTTTCCTTGTCATTCATCTTGTCACGAAGGGCAGAGCGCTCCTTTTCCATCTGGCTCATAGGAGCCTGTCCCTGTCCGTATTTGTTGAAATTGCGGATGGTTTTGTCGGCAAGTTCCTTTGCATCCTGCAGTATCTTGTAGGCTTCCTCATTTGCCTCGCGTAAAATCTTGTCTTTGCTCTTGTCTATGCGCTCGTTTTTCTCTTCGAGCTGTTTCTTGAGCTTTTCAATCTCGGCCTTGTAGCTGTTGATTTCAAGCTGTTCCTTTTCGATGGTTTGTCGCTGTGACTCGAGGCTTGCAATCAGATCCTCAAAATCAAGGTCGTTATCATTAATTCTGCTTTTTGCATCCTCGATGATGTTTTCGTCCAGACCAAGCTTTGATGAGATTGCAAATGCGTTACTCTTTCCCGGAATACCGATTAACAGGCGGTAGGTAGGGCTTAAAGTCTCCACATTGAACTCACAGCAGGCATTTTCCACACCGTCTGTGGAAAGCGCATACACCTTCAGCTCGCTGTAGTGTGTGGTGGCCATGGTGATGGCGCCATACTGGTGCAGTCTGTTTAAAATTGAGATGGCAAGTGCCGCACCCTCTGTCGGGTCGGTTCCCGAGCAGAGCTCATCGAACAGGCAAAGGCTTCTGTCGTCAGCTTTTTCAAGGATTTTTACGATATTGGTCATGTGAGACGAGAAGGTACTGAGACTTTGCTCAATACTCTGCTCATCGCCTATATCCGCAAAGACATCCTCAAAGATGGCGAGCTTTGACCTGTCAGCCGCAGGAATGTGAAGACCTGCCTGACCCATGAGAGTCAAAAGTCCGACAGTCTTTAGTGAAACCGTTTTACCGCCGGTATTTGGTCCGGTGATGATAAGCTGCTTATATTCCTCGCCGAGCCGTACATCTATAGGGACCACCTTTTTAGCATCCAAAAGCGGATGACGGCCCTTTCTGATATTGATATGCCCCTCGGTGTTGAACTCAGGTGCCACACCGTTGTATGATTTAGCCAGATTTGCCTTTGCAAAAATGAAGTCAAGCTCTGAAAGAATCTCATAGTCCTGCTCCAAAGCAGCCGCATTCATGGCAACCTTGTCGCTGAGCGCTGCAAGGATTTTTTCAATCTCCTCCTGCTCCTTTATGAAAAGCTCCTTGAGCTCGTTATTCAAATTGACGACAGCCATCGGCTCGATAAAAAGGGTAGAGCCGGTAGATGACTGGTCGTGCATCATGCCGGGTACATTGCCCTTTGCCTCAGCCTTTACAGGCAGACAATATCTGCCGTCGCGCATGGTCACAACCGCATCCTGCAGATATGTCCTCGTTGTGCTGTTGTTCATGAGCTTGGTGAGTTGCGCATGGATTCTGTCGTTCATGCCGCGTATGCTCTTTCTTATCTTAAAAAGCTCAGGACTCGCATCATCGGCAATCTCTTCCTCAGATAAAATGCACCTCTTAATCTCATCGCAGAGCGCAGAAACCGGTTCAATCCCTGCAAACAGACCGGAGAGTGAATCCTGCTTCTCATTGTCCATGGCGCTTCTGCCATAAGCCTTCACGCGCTTTGCAACCTCCAAAAGACTGCAGATGCGAAGAAGCTCGGTCGTATTCAGTGCACCACCGATATCAAGCCTCTTTAGGGAAGCATGTACATTGTGTATGCCAACGAAGGACACTCCGCTGTCCTTGTACAGGCGGCTTAGTGCATCGGCAGTGGTGGTCTGCAGATGTCTGATTTCGTATAAATCGGTGATAGGCTCAAGCGAAAGACACCGCTTCTTTGTCTCATCACATGCTGCGTAGCTGCTTAGCATGGTGAGGATTTTGTTATATTCCAATGTTTTGTAAACTTTTTTATTCATTTCTATATCCTTATATTTCGGTAGTTGAATATTAAATTCATATTTACTGTATAGCTTATCATATTATAGCTGAAAATCTTCAAAAAAACCATAATAAATATGTATTATAATTACAAGATGATAACATAAAGTTTAATATATAACAAACCAGTTTGTTAAATGAGCCAGAAAGTAAGGGCTTGCGGCATGTCCCCGCCGGACTGCTGCACTGCTCCCACCGGTGCGAATAGCGCAGTGGCTTAGATACTGTAGGATTATGCTCATAACACAGAAATGCCACGGCATGGATGCCGGGGCAAGGAGCTATCGAGCCATGGAAGGCGAGTAGCGACGGTTTCGTCATGTATAGAAAAAGTAAATGCATAATCCATACAGAATCTTAGTCACGCAGCGTAGCACCGTTGGGAGCAGTGCAGCAGTCCGGCGGGTACATGCCGCAAGCCCGTATTCAAAGGCAGTACTCAAAAAATATGGTTGCAACGCAATATAATTCAGAATATAATGTAAGATAGTAACTAAAGACATCTAATCAGGGTGACAATATGGAGCAATTTATCAGAGAAAAGATAAAGGATAAACCGCTGAATAAGAAAAGACTTGCAAAAAAAGCAGGCACAGCAGCACTCTGCGGAGTGGCATTTGCAGTGGCTGCAAGCATTGTTTTTGCTATATTTCTGCCGGTTATCAACAGACAATCAAAAAAAGCTTCAGATGGAAAAAATAATAATGATGTGCAGACAGCCACACAGCAGTCAGGCATAGATGACAGCAGTGATGCATATAGTGAAAATGGTACACAAAGCACAGAGTCCGGCACTTCTTCGGAGCCGTCTTCGCAGACCTATCAGCCTACACTCGCAGATTATCAGGCAGTGCAGAACCAGCTCTACAGAGTGGGCGTTTCGGCCACGAAATTTGTAGTAGGAGTCACGGGTGTGACAGATGCCACCGATATTTTCAACAATTCCTATGAGACCGAGGGTCAGGGAGTGGGAGTGATACTTAGGGACAATGGAAAGCAGCTAATCATTCTGACAGAGAAAAATGTAGTGGATAAGGCGGATAAGCTTAGTGTAACCTTTGTAAACGACATGATGGCTGATGCTGCGCTGGTCAAGTATGACAGCAATACGGGTATAGCAATCATTTCCGTGGATAAGTCACTTCTGGACAACGCCACAATAGGGGCTATAGCGGTTGCGGAGCTTGGTAATTCAAATATTGTTTCAAGAGGAGCATCTGTCATTGCACTTGAGGCAAACTATGCCATTCTCACAGGTCTTGTAACGTCAACAGCCAACGAGCTGTCGGCGCAGGACAACAATTACTCGGTGCTCACCACAGATATCGCAAGCAACAAGTTGCAGAGCGGTATACTGATTAATACAGATGGTCAGGTCATAGGGCTTTCGCTGCAGGATTTCAATCCGGCTGAGGAAAACAATACGCTCACGGCTGTCAGCATAAGCGACCTGTCACCTGTCATTGAAAAGCTCGAGAGCGGCGCAGATGTGCCGTACATAGGCATCACCTGTACTACAGTTACAGAAAAAATAGCAAACAGATATAACATCCCAAAGGGTGTTTATATAAAGCAGGTTACCATGGATTCACCAGCATTTGTCTCGGGGCTTCAAAGCGGAGATGTGATAGTTGCGGTAAACAATACAGAGGTGTCGAATGTGTCCGCGTACAACACACAGCTTATGAAGCAAAAGCCTGAGGATACCTGCAATCTGAAAGTAAAGAGAAAAGGAAGCAACGGCTACACGGAGATTACCTGTCAGGTGAAAATCGGAGTGATGAATTAGCCGAAATTAGGAGGATATATGAAGTATATTTCAACTCTCCGCGAGGGAGAGAGAATCAATGAGATTTTTTTATGCAAGAGCAAGCAGACAGCCATGACCAAAAGCGGAAAGCCTTATGACAATGTTATCCTGCAGGATAAGACAGGCACGCTGGATGCCAAGATATGGGATGTTGGCTCAGTAGGCATTGAGGAATTTGATGCAATGGATTACATAGCCATAACCGGTGATATCACAAGCTTTCAGGGCAATTTGCAGTGCTCCATAAAGCGTGCGAGAAAGGTGAACGAGGGAGAATATGACCCTGCGGATTATCTGCCGGTCAGCGATAAGGATGTCGAGGTCATGTATAAGGAACTCATGGGCTTTATCGGCTCTGTAAAGAATCAGTACCTGTCACAGCTCTTACATAGCTTTTTTGACAATAAGGAGTTTGAGCGCCGTTTCAAGTTCCATTCAGCCGCAAAGAGCGTGCACCACGGCTTTGTAGGAGGTCTTTTGGAGCATACACTCGGTGTGACGAAGAACTGTGATTATTTTGCAAAAATGTATCCGGTTTTAAACCGTGACCTGCTTCTTACAGCAGCTATTTTCCATGATATCGGAAAATTAAAGGAGCTTTCTACTTTCCCGGAGAATGACTATACAGACGCAGGCCAGCTCCTCGGACATATCATGATTGGTGCAGAGTGGGTAGGCGATGCGATTAAGAGCATCGACGGCTTCCCGGTAGTGCTCGCAAACGAGCTGAAGCACTGTATACTTGCTCACCACGGCGAGCTTGAGTTTGGCTCTCCGAAAAAGCCGGCACTTGTCGAGGCACTGGCACTTAGCTTTGCAGACAACATAGATGCCAAGATGGAGACCTTCAGGGAGCTGCTTGTAAATGTGCCTGAAAACGATACAAAGTGGCAGGGCTACAACAGATTTATGGAGACAAATTTCCGCAGAACAAGTGTGTAAAAAGCGGACAATATTTAATATAGCTACGGTGTGATTTTTGGTGTGAAAGCTTGCGCCGGATACAAACATTATAAAGAGTAATTATATATATAAATAAAGAAGAGAAAAGCATGAAAAAAAATGACATATTTGAACTTGAAATAACAGATATGGGAACAGATGGCGAGGGTATCGGACATTATGATGGCATGACCTTTTTCGTAAAGGATGCACTGATTGGTGACGTCATAACAGCCCGCGCAACAAAATTAAAGAAAAACTATGGCTACGCAAGAGTGGAAGAGATTAAGACCCCTTCCACTTTTCGCGTTGAGCCGCAATGTGAGCTGCACAAGAGGTGTGGCGGCTGCCAGATACAGGCGCTCTCCTATGAAAAGCAGCTTGAATTTAAAAATAATAAGGTGCGCAACAATCTCATGCGTATAGGTGGATTTTCCGAGGCAGAGCTGGACAGTAAAATGCAGCCGCCTGTTGGCGCAGACAATCCATACCGCTACCGCAACAAGGCACAGTTTCCGGTGGGATATGACAGGGATGGCAATATAGTGACAGGCTTTTATGCATCGCGAAGCCACAATATCATCCCGGTCGAGGACTGCAGGCTTGGGGTGCCGCAAAACAAAGAGATACTTGACATCATAAAGGAATGGATGAATGAGTGCGGCATCACACCGTATGACGAGAACACACACAAAGGGCTCGTGCGCCATGTGCTTATCAGATATGGTTTTACATCAAAGCAGATTATGGTTTGCCTTGTGATAAATGGGGACAGTCTTGAAGCAAAACACCGAGCAGCGGATACACTGTGCGAAAGACTCTCAAAAATCGATGGAATGACTTCGATTTCCTACAATATCAACAAGGAAAACACAAATGTCATCCTCGGCAAAAAGACGGTCTGCATATGGGGAAGACCATATATTGAGGACACCATCCATCTGCTTTCTTACCCTGATTTCACACCACAGGGGACAGGCATCACATATCAGATTTCGCCACAGTCGTTCTATCAGGTAAACCCTAAGCAGACAGAAAAGCTCTACAGCACGGCACTTGCATTTGCAGGGCTAACAGGAAATGAAAATGTCTGGGATCTCTACTGTGGTATCGGTACCATATCGCTCTTTTTGTCACAGAAGGCAAAGCAGGTGTATGGAGTGGAAATAGTGCCTCAGGCAATCGAGGATGCCAAAAACAACGCGAAGCTCAATGGCATCACAAATGCACAGTTTTTCGTAGGAAAGGCTGAGGAGGTGCTGCCACAGTTTTATGAGAATGCAAAGAAAACTGAGAAAATCACTGATGATACAGCATCCACCGGACGTACAGATATGCTTCGCCCGGATGTGATAGTCGTTGACCCGCCAAGAAAGGGCTGTGATGAGAAGTGCCTGGACACAATGCTTGCGATGTCACCGGAGAGGATTGTATATGTGAGCTGCGATTCGGCAACATTGGCAAGGGATTTGAAGATACTCTGTGAAGAGAAGTATGAACTCATGAAGTGGCAGGCATTTGATCAGTTTTCTCATACGACGCATGTAGAAAGTATTTGTCTCCTCGAGCGGGTGAGCAACTGAAAAATATTGATATGAACTAAGTAAATTTATAGACATTTTCTTATCGTAAAGCTATAATATTAAAATCATATAGAACAGATAGACATTGATTTTAGAAAGTGATACAAATGAAAAAGCTAAAAAAGAGATTCATTATTCCGGCAGTGGTATTTATATTGGGCATGTGTGCGTTAATCGGCGCTATATATGTAGTCGGCAAGAGTCAGGAACAGCAGAACAGGACAAATGCAAAGCTCAATGCGATGACATATACGGAGCGTATATATGGCGAGCTTATGGAGGGAATAGGAGTTACCGATAGCTTAAAGCAGGTTATCATAAGTGGTGATGGAAATATAAATAGGTTTTATGATATTGCAGCAAATATGATGGATGATTCGATTCAGAGTATACAGATAGCACCGAATGGAGTTGTGACTGAAATATATCCAGAGGAGAGTAATGAATCCAGTAAGATAGATCTGATAAATGATAGTGACAGGGGAGAGATTTCGCGCTATGCGAGGGATAATGACACTGTAATAATGCAGGGACCATTGGAGCTGAAGCAGGGCGGATATGGTATAGCAGTGCGCAATCCGGTTTATTTGGAGAATGAAAATGGTCAGAAGAGCTTTTGGGGCTTCACAATTGTTATACTGAAGGTTCCGGAAATTTTTTCTGAATCTGTAGAGGCTCTTTCCAGTTTTGGATATAAGTACAGTCTGCAGAAGTTTGCTTCGCCGTGGGATGATACGTATGAGTGGGTTTACGGTTCAAAGGAAGAGTTGAACGATCCGGTGATATATGACTTTAACGTGTATGGAGACAAGTGGAGGCTTGAGATTTTACCCAAGAGTGGGTTTTACAATAACAGATATCTGCTATATCTGTTCATCGGAGGTGGAGTTATTGTCCTGCTTTTGGCAGGGCTTACAGCAGCGTTGATTTCAATCAATGAGAACAGGAAGAATTTCAAGAGACTTGCTGTGACTGATGCACTGACCGGTATCTACAACAGGCACGGCTTTGATGAGCAGGTTGAGCAATATATGAGACAGAATCCGCAAAAGCATTGTGTTGTGGCAATGCTTGATATTGACGATTTCAAGCTGGTCAACGATGTGTATGGACATGCGGCAGGTGATGGTGCACTGCAGAAGCTTGCAGAGAGCATGAAGCAATATTTTTCAAAGGATGTTATACTAGGCAGAAACGGAGGCGATGAGTTTAGCATTTTTATGCCGGATTGCACGGTAGAGGAGGTTAAGCCTTTTCTTAAGAAGTTTACAGGAGAAACCAAGAAATTTTATTGTAAAGGTGAAGAACATACATTTACCATTTCACTGGGCTTTGCGGAGTATCCTGTTTTGGCTGATGACCGTTCACAGCTCATGCGGTGTGCGGATATGGCACTTTATGAGGTGAAAATGCGTGGGAAGAACGGCTGCATGGCATACCGTGAGGGTGAGCGTATAAAAAGCCGTGCGAAGCTTGGATTTGCCGTGAAGGATATTATTGACAATATGCCGGGAGCGTTCATTGTTTACAGGGCAGATAAAGAAAATGATGAGATCCTGCTTGCAAACAATGAGCTGCTTAGGCTTACAGGCTGTAAAAATATGGACGAGCTGCTTGCATATACAGGTAAGAGCTTCTGTAATCTGATACGTCCGGATGAACAGGAAAACTGTCAAAAAAGCATATGGTCGCAGATTAACGGAGGACACTCAAATGATTATATTTTCTTTCATATGCGAAAAGCAGACGGCACATATATTTCAGTGCTCAATCACGGCAGGATAGTGGATTCAGTGCATAATGGCAGAGTATTTTATGTGATGATTATGGACTTAAAGTCACTGCAGAGGCACTATGGAGACTGCCTGGAGCTGGTGGAGAAGTAGAAAAAAGCAGATTGTGAACACATGAGTTCACAATCTGCTTTTTTAATAGTGCATACACAATTTATTTATCCGAATAAATCACATTTCCACCGCATACGGTGTACTTAACCTTACCGGTCAGTTCCATGCCGGTAAAAGGTGTGTTTGATGACTTTGATGCATATTCGCATGGTACCCATTTTTCGTCAGGATCAAAGATGACAAAATCTGCAGCAGCACCCTCTGAGATAGTACCGTAAGGCATGTGGTACAGCCTGGCAGGATTGATAGTCATCTTTTCCAAAAGCTCAAGCATGCTCAGATGGCCCGGTTTGACAAGGCTTGTGATACCAAGAGCAAGAGATGTCTCAAGACCGATGATACCGCTTGGTGCTTCGGTTACAGGCTTTGATTTTTCCTCGGCGCTGTGAGGCGCATGATCTGTTGCGATAAGGTCTATTGTGCCATCGATAAGTCCCTTTATAATCTTTTGACGGTCTGCTTCAGTGCGCAGAGGCGGATTCATCTTGGCAAGGGTGCCGTGCTCTAAGACAGCATCCTCAGTCAGCGTGAAGTGATGTGGAGTGGCCTCGGCATGGAGCCTTGCACCAAGCTTTTGGTAGGTGCGGACTATATCAACAGATACACCGGAGCTGATGTGCTGTATCACAACGTCGGCGCCACTGCGCAGCGCAAGCAGACAGTCTCTTGCGACAAGGGCTTCCTCAGCGATGGATGGTGAGCCGTAGATACCGAGAGCGTCAGATACTTTTCCGTGGTTGATGCCGTTGTTTTTGATAAATGCAGGGTCCTCCTCATGGAGACTTATCGGCATATCCAGCTTTGCAGCATTTTGCATGGCTCTGTAGCAGAAAGCGGCATTTGTAAGCGGGATGCCGTCATCGGTAAAGCCACATGCTCCGGCTTCCTTTAAAGCTGCCATGTCAACCTCATCCTGTCCTTTGAGGGAGTGCGATATTGCAGCGGCCTGATACATACGGATTTTTTCCTGCTTTCCACGTGTGAGGTTGTCCTTTAGAGTATCCACATTGTCCACTGTAGGCTTTGTGTTTGCCATGCACACGACAGTTGTGAAGCCACCCTTTGCGGCAGCCAGGGAACCGGTGTGGATATCCTCCTTGTATGTGAAGCCCGGATCACGGAAATGCACATGTGTGTCGATAAGTCCAGGTCCGACAATCATTCCGGATGCATCTATTATTTCTTCTTTTTCAGTTGCAGCAGCATCTGACGCACATGAGATGTCAGGTGCTATTTTTACTATTTTTCCATCTTTTACAAGTATATCCATCTGTTCGTAGAGACCTGATGCAGGGTCTGCTACAATGCCGTTTTTTATTATCATGATAATCCTCCTGTAGATTGTACTTATTTTCTGATACTATGAGTATATAGTATAATGAAGCGTACGAATTTGCAAATAAATTTCGTAATTGTTCAGTGCCTTCATAGCTGCGTGGCCGCAATCATGATAGACTGTATATATGGACAATAGAAAATTTTATAGATATAATATGATTTAAGGGATCCTGAATTGGATACCTTTTGACTCTCACATCATTTTACTAAGTAGGACTAAATTGACATAATGTACAATAGCCATAGGTTGATAGCATAGTAGGCAGGCACTGGGGAGCTGTAATCCATAAAACTTTTAAAACAGCACCCAAAATTCAGCCCAAAAGCCGGAAAAATAGCGAGAAAAGTAGCTGAAATCGCAGAAATCTCCAAAACAGCACCCAAAATTCAGCCCAAAAGCCGGAAAAATAGCGAGAAAAGTAGCTGAAACCGCAGAAATCTCCAAAACAGCTCCTAAAATTCAGCCCAAAAGCCGGAAAAATAGCGGGAAAAAGTAGCTGAAATCACTATAAATGATAAAGTCCATATAATGGTGTAAATTACAAATTTATATAAAAAAGAGCCGAGA
>ENA-OURJ01000457-OURJ01000457.1-human-gut-metagenome-genome-assembly--contig:-NODE-457-length-27329-cov-5.60255_pt1 | contig 27329 bp, 27 predicted proteins | sample MGYA00242096_ERZ508981 | MGnify/ENA primary metagenome ERZ508981 (study PRJEB26280, sample SAMEA2531404) | human gut metagenome | biome: human gut; feature: human-associated habitat; material: faeces... | reverse complement strand
TAATTTTATAAAGCCGACAGGAACAAAGTATATTAAAATGTGCTGGCAAAGCGGTTCAGCCAATCCACTTGCAATAACTACACCGACTGTATATTTTCGCTAACTAAAGGGGGCGAAAAAATCAGGACACGGGTGCAGGAAATTTTAAATTAATGGATAAAATCAAATGGGACGATAGAAAGTGAGGTGTAATAAGTGACAACTGAAATTATTATTGCTTTAATCACGCTTGCAGGTTCTGCGGTGGGTACTCTTGGCGGTATTGTGATTAACAGTCGAATGTCGAACTATCGCATTGAACAGCTCGAAAAAAAGGTTGACAAGCATAACAGCCTCATCGAGCGTACATATGCGATTGAACGACACAATGCAGTTGTAGACGAAGAAATTAAGGTCGCAAATCATCGAATCGATGATCTTGAAAAAAACAACGAAAGGAAAGAATGAAAGTGAAAAAGATTTTTACCAAAAATTGGGCAAAAGCTACGGCGGTCAGAGCGATTAAGACTGTTGCTCAGACGGCTATCGCAACAATCGGAGTGTCTGCCGTTATGACAGATGTAAATTGGATTGCAGTAGGCTCAGCATCTCTGCTTGCAGGGGTGTTGTCGATACTTACATCAGTGGCAGGTTTGCCCGAAGTTTCGGAAAACTAACTAAAATAAAAGGATAGCCCAGTTGAAAATTAAATTTCTTCTGGACTATCTATTATTGTTACGAAATCACGGGTATGCCGGTTATATATGGTGGAAGTCCATCCGGGTAAAGTTTAATGAGATTTTTGTAATTTCTTTTATAGTTTTCATTATTTTTGATTGATTTCTGCCATTTGCGTACTGCATTAAGAATATTATTGCAAAAAAGCTTAACATCAATATTTAAGGCACCATTTATAACATTGTTATGCATAGTTATGCCTTGACAAGTTGGTGCTAAAAATATAATTCGTGAATATGTAGAATTTTCGTGTGTGGTTTGTGCTTGATGCACATATGAACAACGAAAATAGTAACAATCCTCGCCGGAAATAGATAGATTGCCCGGTTCTTTTGCGTAAGTGTCATACCAAGCAATATATTTACTTTTACTTGCTCGTCCATCATCGGATTGTAATGCTGCACAGATATCGGGCAATGTTAGAGAAACTTGCAACGCTAAATAGTATAGTTTAGCGTCTAATGCCCGTTCAATTTCTTTTAAAATCAACTCCATATGATTCACCTCCCTTCTATTATGAATTATACCATATTAAAAAATGTAGTAAAAGTGGGAAGTGCATAAAATAAAAACGAAAGTGAGGAATAATTATGACAAATGCAAATTTTATTAAACTTGCAGTATCAGAGGTAAACAAGTATGTGTTAAATCACTTAGATAAGTCAGATGATACACCTGATTTTGATACTTTTGTAGTGTGGTCGTGTAAGACTTTGCAAAACCATAAATGCCTTATCAGCACAACATTACACGACGGAATGTACTACGAATGCACATACAATGGTGATAAAAACGAAATGTATCTTGACGCATACAAAAAGTTTGAAAACAAAAAAATTATTTGCGAAAGCGAGGAATAATTATGTCAACAAAAAGAATCTATCTCAGTCCGTCAAATCAGAACAGAAACACCTATGCAACGGGCGGTACAAATGAAATGGCTCAGTGCGACAAAATTGCCGCCGCCACAGCCAAAGCACTCAAGCGTTGCGGTTTTGAGGTTATGGTTGCAAAGTCGGGAACGCTTATGCAGACACGCTGTCCCGAATCAGACAAATTCGGTGCAGACATTCATATGCCGATTCACACCAACGCTTTTAACGGCAAATACACAGGCGGTACAAGAGTTTTCTGCCTGAACTCAAACGGCAGAAAGGCCGCTGAGGCGGTGAAAAATGCCCTCGGAGCAATATCGCCCGGCAAGGATGATTCAGTCAGCTACAAAACCGACCTCTACGAAATCAATGTGCCGAAGGCATTAACCGTTTATGTTGAGTGTGAGTTTCACGACACCGTGACAGGCTCGGATTGGATACGCAAGAATACAGTTGCAATCGGAGAGGCAATCTGCAAGGGTATGTGTAACTACTTCGGCTATAAGTACAAGTCGGCAAGCTCATCAGGCACAACAAATCCTGCACAGACTGCAAAGCCGACAACATCAAAGCCGAGCACATCAAAAGCGTTTAAACCGTACATTGTCAGGATTACCGCAAATGACGGTGTGAACATCCGCAAAGGTGCAGGCACGAACTATCCCGTGTGTGGCTCAATCGCCAAGGGCGGAGCATACACGATTGTTGCCGAAAAAACAGGCACAGGCGCAAAAAAGTGGGGCAAACTCAAAAGCGGTGCCGGCTGGATTGCCCTCGACTACACCGCAAAATTAAAATAAGTTTTAAACCGAACACATAATTGCAAAAAATATTCCCCTCATCCGCCGTAAAAAGTGGATGAGGGGAGTTTGTTATTTGTAAATTTAATGATTTTGCATAATATCGCATTTTTTGAAAGCCTGAAAGTACCGATTATATCTGACTTTTCCTGCCTTGCATTTGCCTAACATTTTACCTGTTTTTTTCTGTATTTCGGTGTATTTTAGCGTTAAAAAGATATAAAAAATAACCGCACCAAAAAGCTAAAAACTGGCTTTCTAATGCGGTTTTTTCTATGGTCGAGGTGACAGGACTTGAACCTGCGGCATCTTGGTCCCAAACCAAGCACTCTACCAAACTGAGCTACACCTCGAAATGTTGTTTAATAACAACAGCTTGATTATTATATACCATATTTTCGGATTTGTCAACATAATTTTCGCTTTTTATTAAAAATTAATTCAAATATTTTGAAAATCACCATAAAACATACCGAAAATGTGGTACAAAACAGCCGTCCCTGCATAAGAAACGGCTGTATGGTGCAGGTAACCCTGACAAGTGGCTTATTTATCGGCTTTTTATGGTGTGACAGTAAAGTTGACAGTGCATTTTCGGACAGTCATACTATTGCAATGTTATTGCTCTTCATATAGCTGTCAGCTACAGCAAGATTTTCCATACTGTATTTTTGGAAAACATCACAGTATGTATCAAGCGTAATTCTTATATCAGTATGACCGAGAAGATTTTGCAGTACCTTTGCAGGCATACCTGATTCAATACATCTTGTTGCATATGTGTGACGAAGTGAATGTAAATCAACCTTTCCGTAAACACTCTTATCAAGTATATCATACTTTTTCAGCGTGTTTGCGTATTGATAATTTACCTGATTAGTTGTGACAAGTTTATCCACACTTGAAGCAAATATAAGACCGTCTTTTTTATCTCCGATACACTGTTTTAAAAAATCAGCCACATCATCATTAAAATAGATTGTACGCATACCTGCTTTAGTCTTTGTGGAATTACTTATATATGTTTTACCGTTAAGACCTCTGCTGACAGTTTTACAAACTCTAATTGTACGGTCATTAAAGTTTATATCTCCTACCTCTAAGGCGTTAATTTCGCCCATACGCATGCCTGTAAACATTGACAAAAGCATTTGTTCCGAATAGCGTATATCCTCGCTTTTGAGAACATCTATCAGCTTTTTCTGTTCATCAACAGTCAATGCTCTTACTTTTACAAGCTCCTGCTTTGACTTTGGCTTTCTGATGTTCAGCATAATGTTTTCTGTAACAATTTTCTTCCTTACAGCTTCATTGAAAACTGACTTTAAAAGCTGATATGCTTTATCCAAGTATGACTGCGAATAAGAGATTTTAGAAATGAAAAAATGCTTTATTACATCTTCCGTAATCTCACGCATTGCTAAATCATAAATAGGACTCATTGACTTTAATGTTTCATTCTTGCGGTCATATGAAGTTTGCTTAATCTCATTAAGAGAGAATTGTTCTTCAATCATCTTTTCGGCAAGCTCATAGACAGTTGTGTTATCGGGTTCGTCAAAAAATCCTGCTTTTGCCTGAATACGATATTCAAGCAACTTATTCTTAACAATGCGTTCGGTTTTACCGTAAGCCGTCTTGCGTTTTTTCTCACCGTTAATTTCAAGCGTTATCTGACCTGCAAAGCATTTTCTGCTTTTAACATAGTATACAGAACCGTCACCGTAATCAAGTTTATTACATTTAGACTTAGGTTTTGTGCTTTTAGTGCTGATAAAAATCGTTCCTTTCCAAACCGTAAAGCACAAAAGATTTTTACTATATCAGTATTGTATAGCCTTAAATCTTTTGTGTCAATACGGTTGCTTAAATATTATGTAAATGCTTTAAATACTCATACCCTTCTTTTCTGCGACCAGTTAAGAAAAGCATTTAGCTCAACTTTAAGATTTTTACCTACCCGTATTAAAGGGAAATCTGCTCTCAACATAATATTGCGTGCAGTAGGCAAGGAACAACCAAGTGCTTCGGCAACCTCTTTAGTACCGATGAATTTAATCTCTACACTCATATTAAGTCCTCCTTTTCATCAGGAAGGCTTTCTGCAAGTTTTAGAAACTCTTCACAAGCATAACGCCTGCCGTTTTCATCTTTTGAAGGTCTTTTAGAGCGGTAGTTATCTCCGTGAAGAGGTATCCCTAATTTACCTAAAAAGTATCGCAAGTCTTCAAAACTGTAGCCGTTATAAGATGTACCCATTTTTTGACCGTTACTCATGTCGATTATCCAATATCTCTGACACGCTCTGTACCGTAATGCCTTATAACCCAAGAACACCGGCTTTAATTCATACCCAGCTTCTCGAAACACTTCCTTAATACGCCAACTTGAATAATAATCATATGTCGTGATAAAAATTAAATCGCTGAGCTCGCTACCGCCTGTATATTCGAGAATTTCATCGGAATCATCTTCATCACACATATTCTTTTTCTCATCATTCATATGCTACCACCTTCCGTTTCTTCTGCGTGAAAATAGGGTATATCTTCAAACAAAGCGAACTGAATGATGTAATCACATATGCGAGGTGAATTGTAAAAGTAACCGTCAATACAATGCTCACTAAGACCGTATGAGGTTGCCGCACTGTATATACAGCTATATGACTGGAGAAAATTCGATAGAGTCATAACTCCGACTCTATCAAAAATTTTGTCATGAAATATCAGAGAACCGCCTCTTGACACTTGTTCACTATAATAAGTCCCAAGCGGTTTGTCCTCTAAAATATCAACTCTGTCGCACCAATTTTTAATACCTGTTGTGATTCCGATATTAAGAATTGTGTCAATGTCCTCTTTTGGCAAATGAACCGTATGCTTTTGTATTTGACCGTTAAAGTCCTCAAAAGCTACTAAAAGGTCATTTGTTTTCTTCCAATACTTTACTACTTCATTAAGCATATAATTATCACTCATAATCATTCTCCTTATAGAAAATTATAATATAAAAAATATGAAGTAAGATAATCATATTTCTATGGTAATCAGTTTTTAGGTTTTTCGGGTTTTCGGTTTTTATTTGTGTGTTTATAAGAAATTAAGTTTCTCGGTATTTATGTATTTCGGGTTCAATATCTCACTCCATATCCTTTGAATAAAAAGTGCGTTCAAATTCTTCATCAGATACTACCTGATTATTTGTGTTACTGCTTGTATTTATTGCAGTTAGTGTAAACGGACTGTTACTTTCGGAAATCTTATTTACAATCTCGGCAACATCAATCTTTGTAAGGTCAACACTGACAAAGCAATCTGATAAACTTTGCTGTGATAAACTAAGAAAATTCTTTTTAAGCCAAGCCCTTATCTGAGGGTTAATTTCAAGTTTTTTCTTATGGTATTTCTTGTATATTTCATACAGAATACTCCAAAATTCAGCAACAGCTTTTTCACCCCATATAAAGCTGATTTTGTATATCAAAGGGAACAAACCGCTACCGTAAATGATATGCTGAATGCTTTTATTCAAGCTATTGTTAGCAGGACTTTCACAACGCAAAGCGTGAAAATTACTGCATTCAATTATTTTAAGCAGGTCGTTTGTAAAATCAGTAAAACAGCTGTTAAGAGGGTCATAAAAACGGTATCTGTCACATATTTTGCTTGCAATGAACTGCGATACAGAAACATCATCTGTTATATGTTCCAATTGCTCGGTTATTTGATGAGCATAGTTTCCTCTGTATGAAGCCTCAAATCTAACCCAACTGTCGCACTGCAATGCTTCATCAAGGCGAAAACCGTTGTTGCTAATTTGTTCCGATTTTTTATCATAAACCCTGAGTAGTGACTGTGCGTTTTCAGCCCTTGAACCGATATAGAATGACGCAGTAACCAAATCTCTTTCGACAGAAGAAATCTTTCTTTTACTGTGTCTATAATTACAGTCAAGCACCTGTAAACTTTCGTCCTTTAACCTGCTGTATATGCTATGCGGTGATAAATCATAATTTTTGTAGTCAGCAGTTAAATCTATACGGCTCAGTCTGTATCTGTACAACGGACTTTCAATGTTGCTTAAAAATTTTCCGATATTTATATTCTCACCGTAGAAATCAAAATACCGCTTTTGATATACTGCCCAAGAGTGAGCAGAGAAACGAACTAATATTCCCATATGCACAAAAGTTTCGTGTAACGCTATAGTGAAGTAATATGGAGCGTTCTCAATAGTAAATGCTTGTGAATATGCCTGCGGCTTTTTATCATGCATTTCTACAACTTTACCGAGCAACAGTTCTATGTCTGCCTTATAGATAAATTCCTGTATCATTGAATAAGCTGTGTTCTGCCAGTCTGCACAAATATCATCAACTGGATAGAACAAAACTATAGAAACTTCGTCAACGCCGACTGTTAATTCTTTAGCCATTCATATAATCGCTCCTATAATATCGAACACATATTCGATAAAATTATATTATCCCCTTCATTAAAGTGAGGGGATTTGCTTTGCCGTCAGGCGGTTCGCACCTTGACGGTGCTACCGCCACGGCAAAGTCTTACCCTGCCTTTTTAGGTGGATTAACAGGCTTAATATCGCTTGCCGAAGCACTTATGCGGTAACCCTGCGGAGTCCAATACAGCGTTAAGACTAAGTCGGTAAATGAAACGAATACTGCTTCATCTTCCTGCAAATCAAGCCTTACATCACCAAGAATTTTCACAGACAATTTTTCATAGGCACGATGCGGTAAAACTACCTCATATTTATAGCCCGAAATGTTATCTGTTCTCTTTCCATTGTCATATTCGTATGCAGGTAAAACTGACACCAGCATTAAATCTGTGCCTACTGTCTTGTAGGCGTCAATAACTATATTTTTAATATCCATAGTTATTACCTCCCATTATTAAAAATTGTATTTACTCACAAAGAGCATTTTTTATAACCTTATCCGTAATAGACATATCTCTGATTTTAGGAATGACTATTTCAACTGTAGGTTGTCCGTCAACTCTCAAATATCCGTGACCTCTCGGCTTTGGTTCTATCAAATCGGCTTCATCAGAAAACAACATACGAGCCGATTCTTTTGAAAGTCTGCCCAAACCAAGAGCTACCCCAAAATTATCTCTTGCACCTGAAAGAAAATTAGTAGTATCACACCTTTGCATTGCAAGCAATAAAAATATGCCCACTCCTCTTCCAAGCATTAAAATTGAAGCTAACTTCTGTTTAAATTCCTCTTGTTGTTTCTTTGGAATAGAAGCTAAAAATCCACTCCATTCGTCAAATACCAAAAAACACGCCTGATTATCAAGTGTGGGATTTTCCATACGATTTTGAAGCAAATCAAAAACCGTATTTACTCCCTCTGATACATTTTGATGTTTATAATATCTTCCGCATTCTTGCATAGCAATAAAATCTATGCCCTTGTAATCACAAAGATATATCAATGAATTAGATATAGCTAACTGCTTCAATATATATTTTAAAGCGTATGTTTTGCCTGAACCTGTTGAGCCACACAAAAGGATATGCGGTGTCTTTTTGCAATTCACTTTTAAAGGCAGAACAAAACCTCGAGAGAGAGCCTTGTTATCAATGCCCAAATTAAAAGATGTGTTACACTTCATCATCATAAACATCACCCATATTAATATGATTATTATTATTATCACGGTTAGTAGCATTTTGATAATATATTGCAGAATTTTCAGTGCAGATATATAAAATATCAATTAACAAAATGTGATTATCTTCATCATAAAACACCCTGTCTGCATATATCGAGTAGCAAAAAGCAGTCACGCTTTTATAAATTGAAGGAAGACCAAAAACTCCATATTGTTTTAACTCACTTTGAAACAAGCGACTCAGAGTGATTTTAAGTAAATCATCATCGTAATTTGGTTTCTCTAAAAGATTTATACCATAGCGGTAAAAAACACAGTCTTGTCTTACACTGTAACCAATATAATTTACCGAAGAAATGTCTTGCACAGGAATATGTAAAATATCATTTCTCTTAAGTGTTTCATAAACAAAAGCTTGCAAACACGGATAAATAATTTCAGAGTTTTTTGTCAGTTGCCGAGTAGAAAATTTGTTTGCTAACAGACGAATTGAAGTTTTAATGCTTTCATTTTTCAACAAATAAACTACGATATATGTAAGTAATGAAAGCGGTAAAACCGAAAAAACACAAAAACTTGCAATAAATAGGTTACCGAAAAAAGGTGACAACACTTCCGAAGCAATATCTTTATTAGCTTCCCAGTAAATAACAAACACAATTACTGATACAATTCCACCAATTGCGAGAGAACCAAAGAATAATTTGATATCGTCATTATTACTCTTATTAACCATTCACAATACCTCCATATATGCGTATCACTGATGATTAGGACAACAGTGATACGCATTAAAATTTGTAAGCTATAGTACAAACGCAGTAATGTTAGTTGTTTGTGTCTTCGCCTTTAAGCTCAGATTCGCTATGTAACAGAAAGCTTTGAATATACCCAACAGAGTATGCAAAACTCTGCACAAGACTCTCTTCCTTAAAGTTTGCACCGAAAATTTGAATAGTAATCCCACTTTCATTCGGGTTAATATTAATCTCATAGTCTTTGCCTTTTGAATCAGCAGCTTCGAATGAAGCAAAATTGTAATCGTTCAACTCGAAATAGCTTTTAAGACAATTCAACATGGTCTTAAAATCGTTAATCATATCATTAAAGCTGATATGACTGTGATTAATAAAGGCGGATACCTCTACTGCTCCGTTATTCTCAATGTCTGCATTGAGATTGTAATCAAAACCATCAAAGTTTCCTGAAACCTCTTCAATATAAATATTTTTAAACATGATTTAAGACTCCTTTTTAACATGATTTTCTATTATAGAAATATTTTGTGATAATTACTGTTATAATTACTATTATAATAAAAACACGGTGACTTATTGCGTACCATAATTTTCACCTCCAATATGTTCAGCGGTATGCAACCTGTTTGTTACCTGATGTTTTTGTAAAATCAGGTGTCAATTTTCTTTTGACAATTACATTGTACGTAAGCAACTTTTTTTTTGCAAAAGTAGTTGTTCCTAATACTACTTTTGACAAATTTTAAAAAAGCGGAAAGTAACCTGTTTGTTACCTGATGTTTTTTGTAAAATCAGGTGTCAATTTTCTTTTGACAATTACATTGTACATAAGCAACTTTTTTTTTCAAAAGTAGTTGTTTCTAATACTACTTTTGACAAATTTTAAAAAAGCGGAAAGTAACCTGTTTGTTACCTGATGTTTTTGTAAAATCAGGTGTCAATGTTCTTTTGACAATTACATTGTACATAAGCAACTTTTTTTGTGCAAAAGTAGTTGTTCCTAATACTACTTTTGACAAGATTTTTAAGAAAGAGGTTAATTATGGAAAAAAATAATCTTGAAATGTGTATATCCTGCCCGATTGCACACATTTTTATATCTGAATACAGAAAGATTAAAAATTACACTAAAGAGGGAAAAAAAACAATAAGTAAAAACGATAAAAAAGAATATAAAATAAAAATTGAAATTTCTGTAAAAAAACTATCACAATTGCTAGGCATAAAATTAAAAAATATGTCCAGTATAATTGTCTGCATTATGAAAAGGAAATCTGAATTTGAAATGGGAACTACAACGAATATTCTTTCAAAAATGTGTTGTATAAATTGTATTACTTCTATTATTGATTGCTTTGATACAATATCTGAAAATAGTGAATCACTGGTAACGGATTTACTGCTCTTTGATAAAGATGATATTAAATTATTCGTCAAACTTGAAGAATTTTTAAAAAAGAATAATATCGTCCCCAAAAATCCATTAACAAAAGCTGAAAGAAGTTGGTCAAATAATTTTATAAATGAAAATAAAGACAATAACGCTGTGCGAAAAACATATCGCAAATTTATTGATTTGATAGATAATTATATTACGCCACGCTCTAACATATCAAAATACGACTGTTGTGATGAAGTATATAAAGGTAATTCATTGTTGAGCGATAAATCAATTGATGAATTTACGAATTGCATAGATAGATTAAATGAACCATTTAAGGAAGAGTTACAAAAGCAAACAAAAATGAATAGAATTAATGAGATTTTGAATCATAAATCAAATATCTTAAAATCTATCATGTGCAGATATTTAGAAAAGGCTGAAAAAAATCAAAAGAAAATACTTGATTTCTTAATGAAAAAGCAAGGGATAACAGATACAGATATTGCTACAATATTATATAAAGACCCTGACAAAAAGTCAGAAATAGAAAATTGGCATAAAATAAAAGATAATTCAACAGAGTTACCCCCAAAGGCAAAATTGCATTTACAGGAACTATTAAATATATTATTAGTGTCAGAAGATGTATTAAGATGTGGAACAGGTAAAATATACGGAAATTGGAAAAATGCAATTAATGAAAATAAAAATGAAAAATTCCAAGACGCATTATTAACCTCTGACGATATGAAAGAAATTGAAAAAACTAAAATTTCATCACATAAAAGACCGTCGTTAAAAACTAAAGAGCGTATATACGATAGAATAAGAACATTTATAAATCCATCTGAAAATGATTTAAATAAAATGATTTCTGAAAATCCTGAATTTTTTTGTGAAGAGGACTTTTGCGTATTTACCCATGAAAAAGACGGAGAAGAATATTTTGATTATGAGTTAATGTACGAAAATCTGATTCACCCAGAAGATTTTGACACGCTTCTTTCCGTCCTTGAAAAATTGCAAGCAGAGAAAAACAGCTGATTATAACGAAACCGCAGGGAATTTTATATTTTCTGCGGTTTATTTTTATAAGGTTGGGGCTGTCGCATTAACGCCCTCAAAAAGAAAAACCGGGTAGCCCGAAAGGGTTGCCCGGTTAGTGCTTTCTATAGTATAATTTAATTGGAAACAAAAAACAAAGAAAGCAGGTAAATTATACAACAATGAGAAGCAGAAATCAATTGGTTTTACCATTAAATTTAGAAATAAAAATTGAGAAAAATGATCCGGTAAGAAAATTAGCGGAAATATGTGATGAATTAGACTACACAAAGCTCTATTCTTTGTACCTGAGAAGCTGGCGAAAAATAGATCCGGCAGTTTTGTTTGAGATACTTGTGTTTGCATATATGAACGGCATTTATTCAAGCAGAGATATTGAAAAAGCATGCGAAAATGATATTCGCTTTATGTGGCTTTTGCAGGACGAACCTGTTCCGGACCACTCAACCTTTGCAAGATTTCAAAATGAAAGGCTTGCCGGAGTAATTGAGGAGTTGTTCTGTCAATTGGTTAAAAAACTCTGTGATTTAGGCGAAATTTCTTACAAAAACATATTCATAGACGGTACAAAAATAGAAGCCAATGCCAACAGATATACCTTTGTCTGGGCAAAGGCGGTAGAAAAGAATCTACAATAATTAAAAAATAAAATCAATCAGGAGCTGGCTTCTATTTGTGAAAAATACGGATTAGCCGACGGAAGTAATTTAGAAGAGGTAATTGAGTTTCTGAACTGTTCAATTCAATTGCTTAATATTGAATTTGTACATGGACGAGGCAAACACAAAACGCAGCTGCAACGAGATTACGAGAAACTTTACAGTTATCTTGAAAGACTTGACAACTACAACAGAAGTCTTGAAATATGCGGCAAGAGAAAGAGCTATTCAAAAACTGATACGGATGCGACCTTTATGAGGATGAAAGAGGATCATATGCTCAACGGACAGCTCAAGCCGGGATACAATGTACAGATAGGAGTAGAGAGCAAATATATTGTCGGAGTAGGCTTGTTTCCTAATCCCACAGACACAACTACGCTGATACCGTTTCTAGAGAGAATACGAAAAAACACCGGAAAGAAATACGAAAATATCATAGCAGATTCAGGATATGCAAGTGAGGAAAATTACACATATCTTGAATCGGAAGAACAAAATGCATATATCAAGCCTGCCGATTATGAGATTGGCAAAAAGCGAAAATACAAGAATGATATTTACCGCAAAGAGAATCTCTTTTACGATGAAACAGGAGATTACTTTGTATGTCCTAATGGCAAAAAGCTGATCTTTGCTTATGATAGCAAACGCAAAAGTCAGAATGGATATGAAACAACAAGGAGAAATTACATATGTGAGGACTGTTCAGGCTGTCCGCACCGAGAAAAATGCTACAAGGGAAAATATGAAAATCGAAAGATAGCGTTTTCTCCGACAATGGCAAGGCAGAAGAAGGAAGCCACACAACGGATAACTACAGATGAGGGTATTATCCTGAGAATGAACCGTTCAATTCAGGTAGAGGGAGCATTCGGAGTAATCAAGCAAGACTTTGCATTTAGAAGATTTTTAACGAGAGGAAAAACAAAGACCGAAACGCAATTTTTCCTTCTTGCATTCGCTTTCAATATTCAAAAACTATGGAACCGAGCAAAATCTGACCGTTTTCACAAACCTTTATTTGAGAAAAAATCGCATAGCGTTAAGAAAAGTAAACAATCCGAAAAAAGAGGATGGAAATTTTATCCACCCTCTGAATTAGTGCGTATGCCATTGAAGATATTTTCAACTTTTTTTAAAATTTCTTTCTTACTAAAACTTAATCTATCAAAAAATAGGGACTGTTGCAAATTTTACTCATTTGCGACAGCCCCTTATTTTTTTGTCCGATTTTTGCCGATATTCACGCTCACAAGCCTTAACTGTTTTCTATATTCAAATCGTCACCGTAGGCTTTAATTTCACATTTTGCTCCGCTTATTTTATAAGTAAAGAATTGCCCTACGGCGTATCGTAAACTTGCTTCTTGACTTATGAAATTTCGCTACGCTTTTAATGCTCATAAAGCCCATACGATGACGATTTAAACGAATATAAAAAATCAGAAAGGAGTGAAAAATACAGCGTGAATATCTAAATCGGACTTATTAAAAGCCCACCAATTCAGAATTACCGAATATAAATTTTAATCGAAATTAACTTTCAAAGGAGAAAACATTATGAAGTATTTTACAAACTGCAAAACAGCCGAAGACCTAAAAAAGGAATACAGAAGATTAGCTAAACAGCTTCACCCCGATTTAGGCGGTGATACAGAAGAATTTAAGGTAATGCAAAACGCATATGAGATTATGTGGGAACGCCTGAAAAATATACATACAAATTCAGAGGGCGAAACCTACACCAAAGAAACAACGGAAACACCGCAGGAATTTATAAATATAATCAATGTGCTTACAAGTCTTTCGGACATTGAAGTTGAAATTTGCGGTACTTGGTTGTGGGTATCGGGAAACACCAAAGCACACAAAGAAGTGTTGAAAGAATTAAAATTCCGATACGCTCACAAAAAACAGGCTTGGTATTACCACACAGAACCGTACCGCAAGAGGAGCAAGCGAGAATTAACGCTTGATGAAATCCGTGATATGTTCGGTTCTGAAAAGTATAATCAAAGCGAAAACAAAACTCCAACATTACACAGTTGACAAAAAAGGGGAACAGCTGAAAAGTTGTTCCCCCTAAAATTGAAATTACTTCAAATTTTACAGTTTCATTCATATAATTTTTGAAAGTTATTTTACAAAAATATTGAATTTTCACATATTGTATGCTAAAATAAAAATGCCAAACAAATTTAATTATAATGCTTACACAAGTGTGTATTTTTTATTTCGGTAAAAAATGCAGGCTCTATTTCAGCATACTTGTAGTAAGCGTTGAATTTGTTTGGCGACAAAAGGGCTATGTGTTTTTCGGGTGCGTAGCTTGTCTATGCACCTTTTTTATTAGAAAAACGGTGAATTTTAAAATTTTTTTAAAGTTTTTAAACTTTTTTTAAAAATTTTCAAAAAATTTTTTGAAAAAATGAACCTTTTTGCGTTTTGGATTGTCTAATATATAGGAACGCAAAAAATCACAAAAAGGAGGAAATATTATGAAGACAATCAAAGAGCTTGTATCAAGTGCAAAAAGCGGTAACAAAAAGTCATTTGATAAGCTGTATGAGCTTACACATAATGATGTGTGGTACAACTGCCTTTCTTTGCTCAAAGATGAAGAAAATGCAAAAGACATAATGCAGGAAACCTACATTACAGCTTTTTTGAAGCTTGACACACTCAATGATGAACAAAAGTTTTGCGGTTGGATTATATCAATAGCTGTAAACAAATGCAAAAACAAATTGAAAGGAAAGGTGGAATATCAGATAGATGATGAAGTTCTGATTACAGAAGCAGAAACAGATGAGTTAATGCTCCCCGAGGAGTACATAACCAAAACCGAAAAAAGAAAAGTACTTTTACAGATTATGGAAGACACACTTTCATTCAATCAGTATCAGACTGTTTTAATGTTTTATTTTGATGAAATGTCAATTTCTGAAATTGCACAGGGACTTGAAATTTCAGAGGGAACGGTAAAATCTCGCCTTAACTCTTCAAGAGCAAAGATGAAAACTGCAATTGAAGATTACGAAAAAAAGAGCGGTGACAAGCTTCACGGCGTTGTTGTTGTACCTTTCTTTACAACTATTTTCAAGGAAGAAGCAAAGAGCCTTGCAGTACCGAACATTACAATCAAGCTCCCGAACGGACAGACACTTGCAATCTCTGCAACAAAAGGCATTGCAACAGGTGCAAAGTCAACAGTTTCATCTATCGTAAAGGCAACAGCAACTGCGACAGTAAAAACAAAGGTAATTGCCGTTGTCTGCGGTGCTACAATACTTGCAGGCATATCAGCAGTCGGCATAAGCATTCTTGCAGGCTGTAACGCTGAGAAAGAACCGACAGAACCGTCAGTAATATCTTCAACCGTACAGACATCAACTGTTCCAACAACTGTACCTAAGACTACAGTACCAAAGGCAGTTAAAGATTTGGTAGACAAGGGTGAAATCAAAGTCGACAAAGACGGCAACATTACAGACAAGAATGGTAAGAAAGTCGAAGTAAAAGACGGCAAAGTAGAAGTAAAAACCGATGACGGCAAGACAGTAACAGTCAAGGTTAACGATGTAAAAACTACGGTATCTAACAAAAACAACAGCAACAAGGGTAACACCGAAAAGAAAGAAGATACTAAGAAAGACAACTCTTCAAAGACAAATACATCGGATAACGACAAGAAGCCTGCTAAGCCGAGCAACTCTTCAAGTAATAATCAGAAGCCAGCGAAGCCAAGTAACTCTTCAAGTAATAATCAGAAGCCAGCTAAGCCGAGTGAATCTTCAAAGACTGAAACACCTACAGCAAAGCCAAAGCAGAAGGTATGGGTAGACGATTATAAGACAGTTCACCACGATGGCTATTGGAAAGTAGTAGGTACTCACGAGGAGCCAGTATATGGATGGGTAAGCTGTGATGTATGTAATGACTGCGGTAAGAAGTTAGCAGATACTAACCAGTTAAAGGCACATCTTCTTTGGGAAGTAAGGGAAAATGGTGGCACAGGCTCATACCATACTGAAGAAGAATATGTACAGACAGGCACAAAAACAGTAGAAGACAAAGAATGGGTAAAACCTTGGGATGAAAAGGTTAAAGACGGCGGTCACTGGGAATACAAATAACATTTGATATTAACTACTTTAATCATGGTTTAATATTTCAAGGGGAGAGGACTCAATATTGAGTCCTCTTTTCTTTTGTATAGAAACTTTTATTTCTATACAAGAAAGTATTCAATTTAATTATAATATATGGTATAATATAATAAAATAAAAGGAAAGGTAGTAGGGTATATGAGTTTTATTAATTGCTTGCTGTTATTATTCATTTATTTCGTAGCGATAGAATTTTCATATGCAATGGATTTAGTTTCATGGTACAAGAGAGGTAAACATAGTGTAGCTTTTTGTATATTGATGGTTGTGGGTGGAATATTACTCGTATCGGTATTATTTTATATGGGGTACACTTTTGAATAGAGAAGTTAGTTATATTTTTAAAAAGCAATCATATTTAAAATAGAAAAGAGGTAATAAGATGACAATATGTAGTTTTGTAGGTGATGAGGGTTTAAAGAATATTTTTCACCTATCAGCTGAGGAAGCGGTAAAGCACCCTGACTATGATAAATACATAAGGGTATTATCAAAGGCAATCAAGGACGAAGAAATTTCTTTAACAACAATAGAATCTCACCTGATAGGTATAGCAATGAACTCAACTTTAAGAAGAAAAATTATACAGGACCTAAAGGATATTCCTTTTCTTTTGATTGAAAAATGAAGTTCCTATATGTAGTCTTGCTCTTGGTGTTTAATTGCTTTTTTTAGTTCAGTATAATATGTTTGGATTTCTGAAATTTTAGAATCTATTTTATCACAAAATGATTTATTGATGATAGCTGTTATACAATCGTTTTTATTCTCTTCATTATTTTCAATCTTTCTTTTTAATTCTTGCAGATTTGATATTGTTTCGTTTACCTCATCATCTGAATATAATTTATCACAAAAACTTATATCAAGGAAAGTAAAACACATTTCTCTTTTGCTGGCATTATTACATTGCGAATATTTGTTATAAAACATTTCTAAAAATTTTTCATCAAAACTTCCTATAAGTTTATCTTTAAAATTATAGGTTGTTTTGCTATCAGTTGATTCAAGATATTCGATGAAATTTTTTCTTGCTTCTAAAGCATACATTTTTGAATCAAAATTTTTTATGTTATCATACAATGAATATGCTTCCTCGTCAATTTCAGATTTTTCAGTATAGGTTCTTCTTTTAGGTTCTGTTATTTCAAAATTAAGTATTTTTGTTTTTCTGCTTTCAAAACCATTTTTCATTTTTGTATAGTCAACATTGCAAGGCAATGTAACTGAGTAGGTTCTCAAATAATGAATTTTTTTCAGTAAATCTATAAGCTGATCCCTTGTTAAATTTCCATTATAAGCCATATTTAGGACTGTTTCAAATCCTTCCTCAATATCGCTTTGTTGCAAATCCCACAGATTATAATACATAAATTTTTCATCTGCAGTATATGACGGGACAATAAATCTTTCACTTATTTCAGATATAAACTGCTCTTTATCCCATACATTTTCAAGTATCCAATCTTGACAAGAATTAAATTCATATGTAGTATTCCATTTTGTAAATATACTTAATAATTTGCTGGATGAGAATAACAAACCATAGTCTTTTTTTTCGTATATTCCCATTTTGTTGCCGAATAGCATAGCTCCAAAATTATAAAACATATTAGTTTCGTATTCGCTTGATACATTTGAATTTAGCCAAGCTTCATGCAAACGCTCATAATCCATTATATAGGCTTTAACAGAACGAAGATTATCTGAATTACTTTCAATATAGATTTGATAGATAATTTCTTTGTTGTTTATAAGAAAATCTTTGTATCCTTTAACTGTTTCTTCATAAGAATTTATAATAGAATCTATTATAGTTGTATATTCGGGTTCAATTTTTAATATTCGAGATATAAGTTTTTCTTTAAAATCAGAATAGTTAAAATTGCTATCGGTTGTACTGAGGTTTGTATTGTTAGTGTTATCTATTTGATGGTTGGTATCGGAATTATTTTTATCAGCTTTATTACTTGCTATTTTCTCTTCGTCTGCAATAATAATTACTTTTATTCCTCTGTTTTCAGAATATTCATTGATTACACCCATTAACTCAATTCTATCAAGTTTAGAGCGTTCAAAATCATCAAAAAATAAAACTAAATTTTTCTTAATAACATGTTTTTCTTTTTCAATAAATATATCTTCGTTATAATACTCATTATAACAAACTGTTTTTATTTCATATTCTATTATTTCTGTATTAGTTTTATAACAATATATGCTTTTTTCAACGTTAAAATAATCTTGCCAACGAATAGTAAGAGCTTTGTTAATACTTTTAGCTATTGGAAAAGTTTCTCCTAAAATATATGTTGTGTCTAATGAAAAATTTTTTATACGAGAAAATATTTTTTTCGATTTTTTTTGTGCTTTTTCAAACCCTCTGCTAAAAAACACTTTGTTTTTTATTTCTTTATGCAGTAACTCAATTGAATCAACACCAAATAATGAAATGGAAACAGCGATAAAATCGTTTCCTTGATTAAGTTCCTCAATTACTTGATTGACTAAGAAAGTTTTTCCGCAACCCCATTTTCCTGTTAATAGAAGAGCACCATTATTTTCTCTTTGCGATATAAAAGCTCTAATTTCATCTACTGTGTTCATTACTTACCCTCCTGTGTTACTTTAGATTATAAAATATTATACACAATATTTTAAATTAACACAATGATAAATAATTACAAAAGAGGTTAAGCATTAGAAAAAATTGCTTAACCTCTTTATTGTTTTAATAATAGAAAAATCTTTTGTGTTACGGTGTAATAAATTTTAAAAATATATTATCTTGTTTCCTTGAAAATCGGCAGGCAAACTAAAATGACAGTAAGTTTGACAGTAAGTTTGACTGCATTTTATCTTGTTTTAACTTAATTCAAAATTACTCAACCAGATTTATGAAATCCCGAAAACCCAGTGTTTAAGCCACTTTTAAGGCATTTTAAGTAATTTTGGCAAAAAATAAAAGGTGGTTAAAAAACCACCTTTACTGGTGCAGGTAACAGGACTTGAACCTGCATGAAATTGCTTTCACATGGACCTGAACCATGCGCGTCTGCCAATTCCGCCATACCTGCTTATTAAATTGAAAATTGAAAATGGAAAGTTGAAAATGAAAGTGTCAACTTTTGCATAATCAATTTAAATTCCCTTGATTTTTACACGGCGGGGAAACCGAGGCGGAGCTTACTTTCAGATAAATTTTACTCTTCGGCTGATTCCGCAACAGCACTCAAAATGTGCTATATTATTATAGCAGACCGACAGGTAAGTGTCAAGTCACATTTACTTTATCGGTCTGTTTTACGCTGATTATTTTTCAGAATCGGGTTTGCGGATTTTGAAACCGTCATATTTTCCGATGTCGCAGAGGGCAATTTCGTGGCAACCCATTCTTGTTGACAGCGGTGCAAGCTCCATATAGTCGCCGTAGAGGAAAGTAAGGTACTTGTCATATTCCTTTGGCACGGGGAACTTGTAACCCTCAAAGTCGGCATAAGCAACATCGTCAAGATATTCCTTTGGAAAAGCACCGTTATAAATATTTCTGCCCATTCCGTCATAGAGATATTTTGCATTCTTTTTGTTTTTAAAGAATTTTAAAGTACGGACTTCAAGCCACATACTGAATCTGAGCGGAAATATTTTCTTGCAGAAATTTGTTACAATGCTCTGGATTCTACTGCCGTTTTCAGCCTTGCGATTGTTCCATTTATTGAACACCAGCGCTCTTGTGAACAGAGTCACAGCCATATGAATTTTTCGTCCGATTGCTGAATTGGCTGTGTTATCATGACAGAAAATATCAAACGCAATTCCATTGTGCATTGCGTGATGGTCTTTTGCAAAGTCGGTTGCAAAGAAAGTGTCGTCAAGTCTGACCTTGGCAAATTCATAGAAACAAGCCTTGTCCGTATGGTACGATTGAAAAGTCATATTGCTCGGAAGTTCCTTTGGCGCAATCTCGCAAAAGCGGTCAAAATCTTCACGCAGCATCATAATATCGGCATCATCGTCCCACGGAATGAATCCTTTGTGACGGATTGCACCGAGAAGTGTTCCGCCGCCGAGAAAATATTTTATGTTGTGCTTTCGACAAATTCTGTCGGTTTCAAGCAGAAATGCAAGCTGAATTTCGTGAATTGAATCAAGTCTGCGTTCGTGTGAGTGGGGGATACGCAGAACTTTTTCGGACTTCATCTTGTCCATTATGCAGATTTTCAGCATGGTTTCAAGGTCAATGTCGGGAGTGCATTCGTTTACGAAAATCTTGTTTGAATTAATTGCACAGCCGTCAAGCTCCGTAAAATTGCCCGACTCAATTGTACAGCGACTGCCGTAAATATCGTTGAGAACAGCCGCAATCATAATCAGCGATGCGTTGCAGTTTTTGCCGCCGACATTATAAACTGCGTTTTCTTTAAGATTTGTCATTGCGAACACAATCGCTTTTAAAACATCGTTGATATAAACAAAGGTATAGCGATCTCTTGTTGCCGGAACAACTGTGTTACGGCGGTTGGCTATATCGTCAAAAACAGGATCAAGCACGCTTGTAAATTTGCTTGACGCTCCTAAAATTATGCCCGTTCTTAGCGTTGTAACGGTTGATTCGCTGTTCTTCAAAACCGAGTGCAAGGCGGTTTCTCTCGTTCTCATAAGCTGACCTGCAAGCGATGAGGGAGAGGTTGCGTCAAGTTCTGCGTATTCGTTTTCAGAATAAACTCTGTGCGGTTTGGCTTTGCCGTAAATTCTGCTGTCGTTCACAACGACAACTCTTGCGCCTGTGGCTTTTGCAATTTTGGCACAGGCATTTATCTCTGCAATGCCGTCAATCATAATCTGTGGGTTGTTGTCTGTATGTTCACCGCAGATTCCTGTTGTAATTACATAGTCGGCACTTGAAATTTCTGATGCAGAATTATAATCGACAAAATCAAAATCATCTCTTAACAAGAGTTCGCTGTGGTATGATGCCATTGCGTTGCGTGATTTGCCGAGAAGGATAACTTTTATTCCGAGCCTTTTAGCATCGTTATTGTACAGAAAGGCATAGCAAAGACACCTTGCAAGTTCACCGCCCGAGATGACAATTGTTTTGTTCCTGAGCTTTGCAAGAGTTTCTTTTTCAACTCCGGGCAATGCCGCCCTGTCGGCCTCAAATTCGTTTAAAAAATCTTTAATACGCATTACTTTATCCTTCGCAATTCTGCTCGCAGTTCTGTTGTTCTTATACTGCGTTTTATTCCGTCTTTAAGCGTGGTTTTCGGACTAAAGCCGAGTGATTTTATTTTATCGTTGCACAAAACATACGGCGTGGGGGATGACGGAGAAAATTCGGGTTCTTCTTCATCTTTTCTGTGAACGAACACTACGGAGAGATTCTTTTCGGGATTTGCCGATTTTACAAGATGTGCAAATTCCCGCATTGTCACATTTGCGTTATCATTTGAAATGTTGTATGCCTCACCGCTTTTTCCGCTAAGCAAAATATCAATCAATGCAGAAATCGTGTCCGTCACATAGCAAAAGCTGAACTTTTCGCCACCGTTATCTGTAAGCATGATGCTCTGATTTTTTGCCGCACTGACAATCAGCTTTGCCCATTTTCTTTCATCGCTCATTCTGACACCTCCGAGTGTGGGGCAGGGACGGGCGATTTTTACATTCATACCGAACTTTTCGGCATAGCAAACAGCAAGTGTTTCGGCTGAACGCATACTTTGTGCGTATGCACTGTCAGCATCGGTCGGATCGAGATAGCCGAGGTCGTTTTCGCAAATGTTATTTTTACCGCTGAAAACCTCCCCGTAAACCATATATGAAGATACAAGCAGAACTGATTCGGCATTTGACTCTTTTGCATATTCAAGCACATTTGCAAAGCCCGAAGTGATTGTATCCGCAATTTCGGGATTACTGCAATCTTCCTCTGCAACCTCACACGGGCAGTTGCAGTATATTACAAAGTCGGCTCTTTCAATCTCCGGAAAGTTCTTTGACTCTCCGATTTCAACAACAAAATCTTTGCGGAGAGTAAGGTTGCCGAACTGCTTTTCGGCATCTTCACGGCTTTTTGCAAGGGTGATTACCCTTGTGTTGTTTTCAAAAAAATCATTGCCCTCAAGCAATGTGCATATAATGTAATATGCAATAAGTCCGTGACAGTCCGACACGAAAACAGTCTTGTTTTTTAACTGTTGAAAATTCATCCTGTTGTCTGCAATTTTTTTAATGTCCTCAAAAATTTCGGAGGGCAGATTGCCTTTTACGGTACAGTCCATATGGGTTTACCTCTCAGATAAATCAGAAAAGCTCCGCAATTGTGGAGCTTTTGCTTTATTCCGAAACGGAATTATTTTTTCTTTTTTGATTCCTCATACACTCTGAGGGTTTCATCTGTCGGGCCGTCAAACATAACAGTTCCTTTTTTCAGGAAGATTGAACGTGCGCAGATTTCTTTAACCGAAGCGGCATTGTGGCTTACATAAAGAACAGTTACACCGCTTTCGATAATCTCTTTAATTTTACTTTTACACTTCTTTTTGAAGGTTGCGTCACCGACCGAGAGCGCCTCATCAACAACAAGAACATCGGGTTCAATGTTGACATTGATAGCAAAACCAAGACGCATTTTCATACCGCTTGAGTATGTTCTTACAGGCTGGTCAATGTAATCTCCAAGCTCTGCAAAGTCGATGATTTTCTCCTCAATCTGCTTAATGTAGCTGTCCTCAAGACCGAGAACATAACCCTTCAGATAAATGTTTTCTCTGCCTGTCATTTCCATGGAAAAGCCTGCAGTGAGCTCAAGCAATGCGGCAACCTTGCCGTCAACGGTGATTTCGCCCTCGTCGGGAAATGCAACGCCCGTAATCATCTTGAGCAGAGTTGACTTGCCTGCACCGTTATCGCCGACAATACCAACCGATTCGCCACGATTGATTACCATTGAAACATTGTTAAGTGCCTTGTTTGTTTTTGCATTTCTCGGCTTAAAGAAAAGAGCCTTGAATCTTGCCTTGTCATCTTTGTAGAGAGTGTAGGTTTTGCTGACATTTTTAAAGGTAATAATCGGATCGGATACTTTTGTTTCAGCCATAATATTACCTCCCTAAAGTACATCAGGAAGTTTTTTCCTGAGTCTGTTGTAGTTGAAAATACCAAGGACGAAAATTACAACAAATTCAATTGCAAACACAAGACATTCCGTTTTGTTTGCATAGAACGGTCTGTTGTAGAGGAAACAGTTGCGGTAGCCGTTTACGAAAAAGTTAATCGGATTGATAAGCATAAGCTTGTTGAGAAACGGCGAATCAAAGCCGTAGGAGTTGTACATAATACCCGATAACCAGAAAATACCTGACATAACGGAAACAATCAGGCTTTCAAAGTCCTTACTGAACGCAGACATCGGGGCTGTTGACCATGTGAGCGCAAGGAAGAAGATAAACATCAACGGACAGTACAGGAAAAATTGCAGATTGTACCAGCTCGGTCCGATTGTGAAAAGTACATATGCGTACATAAATGCCATAAGAATCAGGTGAACAAAAAGCCTTGAAACCTCTGTATAAGTAAGGATTGTTGAAACGGGGAACTTAACCTTTGTAATAAATTGACGGTTGATTCTCAGTTCCTTTGCACCCTGCGTTATGCTGTCCTGAATAAAGAACCACGGAATGATACCGATGAACATAAAAGTAAAGAAGTCAATGGAAAAAGGCTGTGCTCCGCCGATGTCAAGGTGAAGTGTTTTAAGCTGTTTGATACCGCAGGAAAAAGCGAACCAGTAAACAAAAATTGTAAACGCAGGCTTAACAACAGCCCAAAGAGGACCGATTACGGCGCCTTTGTAAGTTTTAATAAGTTCGTTTTTGGCAAGGAGCAAAATCTGCTTTCCGAAGCCACGATGTTCTTTTAAAATTGTAAACAATTATTATACCATCCTATCTCTTTTGTGATGCACAGGCGCCCGCCTGCAAGTGAATAAAATCGAAAAATGTATTATGCACTCTTTAACAGTATATATTATATTACTTTTTCTTAATTTGTCAATCAAAACAAGGCAATTGAAATCTATTTGTAAGATTGAGCGAATCCCCGTTAATTCTGTGTATTTTGGGTGTTCGCAGAACGAATATGACAACCTGTCACGGAAACCTTTTAAAATAAGGAATAATACTTTTAAGATAACATAAAATTTAAAGGCTGTATAAATGGAGGATGATTAATTTTAAAAAATTACCAAAATTAAAATCCCGAACAGAGCCTTTAAAAGCTTTGCTCGGGATTAATTTTATCACTTATCAGTCTGCCTGGATTTTTACGAACTGTTCCTGCATATAGGAATAAACCTCATCGGAAACATTTGAAAATACATAGCATTTGTCAAGATACTCGTCACTCGGGAAGATGAATTCGTTTTTCTTTGCGTCTTCATCAATGTAATCGTCATATGCAACCTGATTGGGTGTTGCATAGTTGAGATATTCAAAGTTTGCGGCGGCAATTTCAGGGTCCTGCATAAAGTTGATGAACTTCTCAGCATTTTCCTTGTTCTTACTGCATTTCGGAATACACATTGCGTCATAGAAAAGGTTTGCGCCGTCCTTTGGCATTGCGTAGTCAAGATCCTCGTTGTTATCAAGCATTGTCATAATGTCGCCTGCGTAGTACGGAGCAATTGCCGACTGGCTGTTTTCCATTTCAGTAAATACCTGATCCATGACATATTTTTTAAGGAGAGGCTTCTGCTCTTTAAGTTTAGCGGCGGCTTTGTCAACATCTGCCTTGGTGCAGTTAGCAGGATTAATGCCCTCAAGCTGCATTGCAATTGCCATTGCGTCACGGCTGTTGTTAAACATAAGAATCTGACCTGAAAGGTCTTTGTTCCAAAGTGCGTCCCATGAATCGGGCTTTGTTTTAACCTTTGTTTTGTCATACACCATACCGGTTACGCCCCAGCTGTAGCATACGGTATATTTACCTTCGGGATCGCAGGCAAGCTTTTTGAAACGATCCATAAGATTGTCGTAGTTAGGAATATTGTCAAAGTTAAGCTCCAACAGCATATCCTCGTCAATCAATCTGCTGATCATATATTCGGACGGAATGACAACATCATAGCTTACATTACTGTTTTTCAGCATATTGTAAAGCTCTTCGTTGGTTTCATAGGTTGTGTAGTTTACCTTGATGTTGGTGCGTTTTTCAAACTCCTCGATAATGTCGAGTGAGTCATCTTCGCCGTTTGAAATGTACTCGCCCCAGTTGTAAACATTAACTTCTCCTGCGCCAGCTGAGTCAGCCGAAGCACCTCCGCCGCAGCCTGAAAGGCAAGCCGCACATGTTGCCGTCATTGCAGATGCAAGGACAATGCTGATGATTCTTTTCATTTCTCAATCTCCCTTTAATAAAATTTTTAAAATCAAGTTCTCTTTTTCTGCACCTTTTCTTCGTGTCTGTCACGCAGATTAATAATAACCATAACAATGAGTACAGCAAGAAAAAGCAGTGCGGAAAGAGCGTTGATTTTCGGTGAAATTCTCCTGTGAGTCATCGAGTAAATTTCAATAGAGAGGTTCTGGAATTTTGCACCTCTTGTGAAATATGTTATGATGAAATCGTCAAGAGAATATGTAAAACTCATGAGCAGACCCGAGAAAATACCCGGCATAAGCTCGTGAATAATTACCTTGTAAAATGCCTGCCATTGGTTACAGCCAAGGTCAAGGGCGGCATCGTAAATGCTCTGATCCATTCGTTTGATTCTCGGCATAACATTAAGCACAACAAACGGAACACAAAAGCATATGTGCGAAATTAAAACTGTGAAAAATCCCATTTCAAAGTTAAAGATAACTCCGAGAGTCGTAAACAAAAGCATAAGAGAAACACCCATTACTATGTCAGGGCTGATGATCGGAATGTTTGACGCATTCTGAATAAGCATTCTTTTTCTGCCCTTGAAATTGCTGATGCCGATTGCGGCGGCAGTTCCGAGGATTGTTGCAAAAACAGATGCAAGAACAGCAATAATAACAGTGTTCCACAATGCGTTCATAATATTGTCGTCACGAAAAAGCTGTACATACCATTTGAATGTAAATCCTTTCCAGACGGTAGTTTTGCCGTTGTTGAAGGAATAGAAGATAAGTACGGCAATGGGTGAATAAAGGAAAATAAGCAGGATTGCAATGTAAATTTTTGAAAGAATACCTGTTTTCTTTTTCATTATGCAATCGCCTCCTCATCACCGAACAAGTTCATGATTATCAGGAACACGAAAATAAAAATCATTAATATCAATGAAATTGCCGAACCCGTGTTTTGGTCTGTCCAGAATATTTTTTCAATGACATCACCAATCATAATGTCATCCGGACCGCCGAGATACTGTGCAACCAGGAATGTGCTTGCACTCGGAACAAATACCATTGTTACACCCGAAATAATTCCGGGAACGCTGAGCGGTGCGACAACCTTTCTGAATACGGTAAAGTTGTTTGAACCGAGATCCTGCGCCGCCTCAATAAGACCGTTGTCGATTTTGCTCATAACGGTGTAAATCGGCAGAACCATAAACGGAAGATATTCATACACCATTCCGAGAATTACCGCACCCGTGTTGCCGATGTAGGTTGAATGAATACCCAAAAGCGAAAGCATCATATCAATCGGACCATTGTCCTGCAAAAGCGTTACCCATGCGTAGATTCTCAGCAGAAAGTTCATCCACATAGGAATCATAAGCAACATAATGAGCGTGTTCTGGGTTGATTCCTTCATTCTCGTGAGAAGGTATGCAAGCGGATATGCAAGTACAAGACAGATTGCCGTTGAAATAAGCGCAATCCAAAGTGATTTTACAAAAATGTTTGTGTAGTAAAACGCATTTGTAAATGCCTGAAGCGAAAAATTACCGTTCTTGTCGGTAAAGGCGGTAAAGCCAATCATAATAATCGGAATCATTGTGAAAACAACCATCCAGATTATGTAGGGAATAGAGGGCTTGCGTGATTTCATTTATCAGCCCTCCTTTTCCGAAAACTCTGAGATTACCTCAAACCGAGCCTTTGAAAAGTTGAATGAAAGCGGAACATAGGTTGCGACCTGCTCGTCCGTATCGCTGAGCATAAGCCACTTTCTTTCGTCCGATTCAAGAATGATTTCGTTGTGTTCACCCTTGTAAACTACGGATTCAATGTACAAATCCTTTAAATCTCCCACGCCGTCGCCTGCAAGCGAAA
>ENA-OURJ01000394-OURJ01000394.1-human-gut-metagenome-genome-assembly--contig:-NODE-394-length-30782-cov-4.04234_pt1 | contig 30782 bp, 30 predicted proteins | sample MGYA00242096_ERZ508981 | MGnify/ENA primary metagenome ERZ508981 (study PRJEB26280, sample SAMEA2531404) | human gut metagenome | biome: human gut; feature: human-associated habitat; material: faeces... | reverse complement strand
TTCCGCCTGCTTCAATGTGATGTCATCGCTGACCTGCCAACGCCCTTGTACACCTTTCACTTTTACGGGTTTCTGGGCGTAAAGAGCGCTGGCAGCGGTCAATAAAAGTACAGCTAAAATTCCTAATAGCCTGTTTACGTTCATTCAGTTTGCCTTTTTATATTAAAACTCACTGAGCAAGTTTATCCAGTTCTTTAGCCAGTTCCGGTGATTTTTTAGCCAATTCTTCGCTAAGCGCTTTGACAGCAACTTTGTTTGCCGCCTCCAGACTGTAACCAATGGTAACCATTACCTCTACATTTTTATTTGGCAATGTCCTGTACACTTCCACCAAAGGAATAGTGCGCCCCAACGTTCCGCTGATAATACTTTTTCCGGCAGCTACAGCACTCGACAGGCTGGCCGCTTCTTCCTGTCCCATATCGTCATTGGCAACCTTCGATTCAATCAATTGAGTCACCTTTGTCTGAACCTGTCCGGCAATGTCAATCTTAGCAGTATTGGTTGCCTGCATAGCCGCAGCCGACTGATTTCCACCAATCACTCTTGCAGTTGCTATATACCAATATGGATTGCCATTCATATCAATTTCCATCTGTTTTTCCCATGAATTTTCCAGCTGTTTGTCCAACGGCAATTTTCCAACCGGAGTCTTGAAGCCTTCTTTTGCCAGTGCTTTCGCCTCTTTGCGGGCTTCTTTAATCGCTTTTTTCTGCAAATCTTTGTTGATTACTTTTTCGTCCTTTTGAATTGCTTTATAAGCCTTACCTGTCGCTTTTTCTTGTGCAAATGCATTTAAAGAAATCATCATTGCCAGTGTTGCAAAAACACTGATTAATAAACTCTTTTTCATGTCAATTCTGTTTTTAGTAGTTAATATTCGTTATGTATATTCGTTTTTCATTTTGCAAAAATAGATAAAGTAATCCATTTCGTTTACTTTTTCTTGATTTTTTTGTAGTTGCCCACTGTTAAAGAAGAATCTTCGTACCATATTAGTTGATACCCTAACTCTATTTTTCATAACTTTGCAACGTTTTCAAAATTCAATAGGTAATAGTATGATACGTCAGTGTGCCATTTTATTTGGCTGTTTGGCTTTGGGTGAATTGATTGTTTATCTCACGGGGATTAAGCTCCCGTCCAGCATCATCGGGATGTTGCTGCTCACCCTTTTTTTAAAATTAGGTTGGATCAAATTGCATTGGGTGCAAGGAATGTCCGACTTTCTGGTTGCTAATCTTGGTTTCTTCTTCATCCCCCCGGGAGTGGCCCTGATGTTGTATTTCGACATCATTGCGGCGCAATTCTGGCCGATTGTGATAGCTACCTTAGTCAGTACCCTGCTGGTGCTTGTCATCACCGGATGGGTTCATCAATTAACACGTAAACTCAAATGAACTATTTAGAAAATGAATTTTTCCTGTTGGCAATCACTTTTGGGATTTACTTCTTTGCCAAGCTTTTACAGAAAAAGACAGGAATTCTGTTGCTAAATCCGATCCTGTTGACTATTGCAGTCATTATTATCTTCCTCAAAATAACAAACATCTCTTTTGAGACTTACAATCAGGGTGGACATCTGATTGAATTTTGGCTGAAGCCGGCAGTCGTAGCGCTTGGAGTTCCTTTATATCTGCAACTTGAAACCATTAAAAAGCAGCTGCTTCCCATCATTCTGTCCCAATTGGCCGGCTGTATCGTCGGTGTGATATCAGTAGTATTGATAGCCAAGTTAATGGGAGCCTCGCAGGAAGTAATTCTGTCACTTGCTCCTAAATCGGTAACCACTCCGATTGCTATGGAAGTCACTAAAACATTGGGGGGAATTCCGTCACTGACAGCAGCTGTAGTAGTATGTGTAGGTCTGCTGGGTGCTGTATTAGGTTTCAAGACCATGAAAATCATGCACGTAGGTAGTCCTATAGCTCAAGGGCTCTCCATGGGTACGGCCGCACATGCCGTCGGCACCTCAACGGCTATGGACATCAGTAGCAAATACGGAGCCTATGCAAGTCTTGGCTTAACGCTCAACGGTATATTTACCGCATTGTTGACTCCAACTATTTTACGAATGTTAGGCATTCTCTAACAAAATCGTTTTATCTTTGTTATATATAAACAGTTAATTAGGAAACAAAAACTTTATGATCGCATTCAAAGATATAACGATCCAGGATAAGGATACCATCACAGCTTACACGATGAATAGTTGCCGCCGCAACTGCGACCTATCTTTTTCAAACTTATGCAGCTGGCGGTTCTTGTATCACACCAAGTTTGCCATAGTCGATAATTTTCTGGTTTTCAAATTTTGGGCCGGTGATGAACTGGCTTATATGATGCCTGTCGGTGAAGGAAACCTCGAAAAGGTATTGAACGAACTGGTTGAGGATGCCCGGCAGGAGGGCGAACCTTTTTGTATGCTGGGTGTCTGTTCGTGTATGCGCGAAGACCTTGAGGCTATCATGCCCGGTCAGTTTGGATTCACGGTTGACCGTGATTATGCCGACTACATTTATTTGCGCAGCGATCTCGCAACACTGAAGGGAAAAAAATTCCAGTCAAAGCGGAATCACATCAACAAATTTCGCAACACATACCCTGATTACGAATACACTCCGATCACCAAAGACAGAATTCAGGAGTGTCTGGAACTGGAAGCAAAATGGTGCAAAGCCAATGACTGTGACCAGCAGGAGGGAACCGGAAACGAGCGCCGTGCTTTGCTCTATGCCCTCAACCATTTCGAAGAGTTAGGACTAACGGGAGGTATCCTGCATGTCAATGGTCAGATTGTAGCTTTTACTTTCGGCATGCCGATCAATAAAGAAACCTTCGGTGTACATGTGGAAAAAGCAGATACGAATATTGATGGAGCTTATGCCATGATCAATTACGAATTTGCCAACCACATCCCCGAACAATATATTTACATCAACCGTGAAGAAGATTTGGGAATAGAAGGGTTGCGTAAAGCTAAGCTCTCATATCACCCGGAAACGATTCTGGAGAAATATATGGCTTGTTTGAAAGAACAACCTGTAGAAATGATAAAATGGTAGCATACTGATGATAAGAGAACAGGTAAAATCATTATGGAAATTGTGTTTCGATGATAGCGAAGCATTCATCGAACTCTACTTCCGGCTTCGTTATAACAACGAAGTCAACTTAGCCATCCAAAGTGGCGAAGAAGTGATTGCTGCGCTCCAAATGCTCCCTTATCCCATGACGTTTTGTGGTCAAACCGTGCCTACTTCATACATATCCGGCGCATGCACTCATCCCGACTATCGAAGCAAAGGGGTGATGCGCGAACTACTGTCACAAAGTTTTGCACGTATGCTCCGCAACGGTGTCCTGTTTAGTACGCTTATTCCCGCTGAACCCTGGTTGTTCGGTTATTATGCAAAAGCAGGTTATGCCCCGGTTTTCCGCATCTCTCACCAATCCTTCTCTCTTTCAGAATTACCTGCCGATTCGGAAACGGGCAGCATTGAGGAAGTTACAGAATACCAAGAAGATGTTTATCAATATTTGAACGGCAAATTATCAGAACGTACCTGTTGTTTACAACATACGTCCACTGATTTCAAAGTAGTTCTTGCCGATCTTGCCTTGACACAAAATACCGCTCTCGTAGCCCGAAAGGACAATCGAATAACGGGTATAGCTGTTGTCTATAAACACGATAATACCTCGTATATCAACGAGTTATTTGCTGACAATGAAGCTGTCCGGGCACAATTGCTCTGCCGGGCCGGGCTAAGGAACGGCACCGACCGGATCATTCTTCAACTTCCCCCTGTAGCCTCCCTGCCCAACGAAACATTAGGAATGGCACGTGTCATTGATGCCCGGACAGTTCTTCAGCTCTATGCAGCCAGTCATCCGGAAATAGAAATGAACATTGAACTGACCGATGAACAATTGTCAGCCAATAACGGATATTATTATCTTTGCAATGGAAAGTGCATGACCAGTGAGGTCCGCTTACCGGGAGCACACACCCGAATGACCATCGGTGAACTATCAGAAAAAATACTGTGCGAGATGCAACCGTATATGAGTCTGATGATGAACTAAACCTTTCAGTCCTAAGGAATATAGCTAATAAAACATCAATTATCTCATATTTCCTTTTCCGGAAACAACCTCCTCATACACCATCGCACACCCGACTTTTATAAATCAAACGTAAAAGTTTGCCTTCCATTTTTATAGATAAAAACCTGTTCTTCCCGTCCTTTGGTACAGTTCCTCAACCACAATAAGGCATTCTGCGGAACTAAAAATTCAATTTTTCTTTCCGACGCCACTTTCCTGCCTAATGACTTCCATCCATTGATTCCGTCTTGATAGAATAACTCATAATTATCCCCGGGCCAAATGTAATTATCATCGTTACGCGGAGAGAAAACAATTCTTTCAATCGGCATACTTTCTCCCAGATCATAGGCCAGATAAGAAGATGTATCACGTGCCTGAAAATAAGTCAATATATTGCCATCTGTAACATACTCTAATTTTGCAACCGGTTCTATATTGTTTATCCTCCTCAACCGAATCTTCTCCTGACACAGTGAATCCTTAAATAGTGCCAGTTCCGCCAACTCCATTCTTTTCCCTGCCGGAGCAACATACCGCACATACCTATGCTTCTTTCTTGAAGGCGGAGTTAATATGCAATAATTGGTGGTAAGCGTATCCTCAAATTGCCATAACAGATCTGCATGTATAAATGACAAATCACTGGCAGCTTCAATCTTTGCCCCTATAACTGCTCGATAAGCCCATTCCGCAATTGTCTTTTGCTGAGGCATTTTCCGCCTTAATATAGCTTCCTCCATCAAATCGATATTGGGTTTCAGCAAAACAAACTCACCCCCCCTTTTAGATATGAACGGATATCCCGCCGGATAAAGTTTTCCTCCATCTCCCTGATAAAGAGTCTGATAAATCACATCGGGTTCTATATCCCGGAAAGTAACCTTACCTGCATTACCAAGTGCCATATCTATGGGAATCCATCCGCCGGGACTGAATATCCCTAAGTAGATGTATTGCTCTCCAGGTATTTGTATCGGTATTGTCGTATCATTACTTCCAAAATATTCAGATGTCACATCTTTCACAAATCTATTTCTAAACACAGGATACAACCGTTTATTGCCCGAAATCCCGGAGATTTTCTCAGGTTGTACGCCAAAACAATAGCGATACACCTTCCCCTTTTTCCTTCCGTCATGCCGTAAGGTATCACGTGACGCTTCAAACTCATTAAATCCGAATTGAAGAAAAGTTCCTGTTGTGTCACGCAACATCGTCCAACAATGATAATGTTGATAATCGGGTGAATAAGCAAAATAGTCGGTCGCAACAGAAATTCCACAAGCACGCATAGCATATATTGTCAGGTCGCATGCTTCACGACAATAACCAATCCGATTATGATAAAGAAAAACAGCATCCAAGTGAGGTATCCGAAAATCAGTATTGTAGATGTAATACAGCTTTCTCAGTTTCCCGTCAATGATCTTAGAAGCTTCAATAACATCATCCCCCTTATAAAGAGAATCGAGTAGAGTTCCATAATCTTCATAATACAATTTACGCCAATCCGATAAAGGTTCATCGGCTATTCTGTAAGGTAATATCAGTTCGCAAAAATCATCGAACGGCAAATTTCTATTCCAAGGATATTTCCTCCAAACTTCAAAAGCCAGGTCTATATTATCTATCAAATATTCCGCTGTTATCACTTGGGCGTCATATATCTTGGAGAGAGAGTCAAAGGAAATTCTGTTCCATTTATTCTTCTCCCTTTTAGATATAGGACGCCCTTCACAAACCCCAACTAATAAATGGTGAATAGAATCAAGTTCATTTCCTTCATAAGAATACCATCCCGGCATATTACGAATTAAAAAACGAGCTGCCTCCAATTTTTCCGGATCAGTTCTATAATGTTCTAATACCTTTTCAAGCTCCACGCAATTATCGCCGGCAAATTCCAAAGCATATTCCAACCGCCTATCTTTCTCCGATTGACAAGCTGCCAAAGTTAAAACTAACAGGATAAACAATACATATTTCATTGTTAAAACAAATGCTTATTTTCTATTCAGACTTATTCTTTCTAAGATATTCATGTTTTAGGATTGAATTTGACATCGGAGGCAATCCTATTATTTTAGTTGATGAATTCACAAGCCTGTGTTAGGAACCAAGAAATCATCCAGGTCTAAATAAAGCACGTCATCTATTTGGGGATTTGTCACATATAATCTATTTCGGATAGGATCTATCCACATCTGCCCAATGCTATAATCCGTCTCTATTTTTTGTACCAGATTCCCATCCCAATCATATACATGAATGATATTCATGTGTGGAGTCTCAAAACGTTCCCAACGCTCTTTTCCCCAATATACTGCATATATGTAATTGTCATCTGCCTGAACCCTTATAAAATACGACTTTATTTTTTCATCACTTTTAAAAACAGAAAAGTCCGGTTCACCTTCCAAACGATAGCCGCTCACATGACCTGTTTCAAGATCCAGAATGTTCAATTGCGCAAGATGAACCATAGCTTGCACCACTTTAGTTCCATCCGGTTTAATGGCATCATTCGAGTAGAAAAAAGACTCCGGCAGAATGGAAGCTTCATCGTTCCTTATCGACTTCTTATAGCTTGAAAAGCTCTTCAGCAACTTATTCGTGTCAAGTGTCCGTTTTTGATAAACGGGCAAAGTAGCTTCTTTATCATTAAGCGGGAACGACTGTAACTCTGTAATTAATGTATTTTCATCCTTCAGAAACATCAAATAGTATGGAGCACCTCCATTCTCCTCTCTCCAGGGATAGGAGATTTGCTTATCCATAACAGTGGTGTCCCGCTTGATCGACTGAGTTATATTCCAGATAAATAGCTTCTCTTCATTAGGAGCGAACAGTAGAGTTTTCAGATCCCCTTTTTCTTTAAAGAAATGAAAAATCGGACCCAAAGCGGCAACTTCCCCAGGGCCACTTCCTCTATAACAAAAAGTGCCTATTTCTTTTCCGGTGTCTACATTGAATATATTATAAAAGCGATCCGGTAATTTAGGATTCATAAAAAACATCAGTGAGTCGTATGTAGATAGCCATCCAAAATTCGCTCCATCCAATGGAAGTATTTTCAATGTAGCTTTCTTCGTGTCTTTGATACTATCTTCAATCGTTTGAATTTTACCATTGAAGTATGCGGTGTCATCATTTTCATGACAACTAACGCAAATATTCAATATTAGTGCAAGGCTAAATATTACTTTAATGATATGCATATCTTAAATTCAGTTTATATAGTTATGATTATTTAAAAATCAACAGAATAGTCATTTTAATCTCAAAAGACTAAGTATCGCAGTTTGCTCATTTATCTCCTGTTGCTGATAAGCGGACGGAAATGCATCATCCGGGAATTCATCTGTATAAACTGTGACAAATGTATTAGGGATATTAGATGAAACCGGACATCCCATTTCCGAATATCCCGGAATATCCATCTTGGTCAAATTTCCTTGCTCTATCCGTCCATCCTTCTTAAAATAGACAGACCACATCCCTTTATTGGGTGAATTAAAAGACCAAAGAGAGAAAACAAGATTCTTCCCATCCACCGTGAAAAGACTGTATGTACACTCCTCTTTCGTCTCGTACAATTCCCGGTCCGAGCAGTGAAAATCCGCCAACATAGGCAAATTAGACTTCTGCCTCATGGTTCTTACCACTGTATCATTCACAGCATCATATTGATAATAGCTTCCATCCACCGGATTATAGATTTTTATGGTTCCATCCTCTTGAGCACACAGTGTATTCCAAGCAGAATGCACATAAGGAATCCCCTTTTCATATTCTAACAAATTCTTCACTCTTCTCCCTTTCTGATCCAGAACCCAAAGTCCCTTACAGTTTTCATCTTCAGAAGGACGATGGCAGAGAAAACGGCCATCTGGCAACTCAACAACATCATTGAAAACAAGAGAATAAGGGAAACTAAATGACTGAAGAAATTTTCCATCAAAGTCATAAGAATAAATAGTCCGTTTACCCATATCACAGACATAAACACAATCTTTTCCTACGAAAAAAGAGTCCATCTCTCTATACTCTCCCGATCCCTCACCCCGCTGACCAATCGTATTCAAAAAAGTACCATTCTTATCAAACCGGAATGCCATTTCTTGCTTTCTATCCGAAATGTAATAACAAGAATCTTTTGAAATTACATTATCGACCATACCCCCAAAATAAGGAGAAGGTAATTGCAGCCTGACAGACTCAATGGTGTCCACCAATACAGACATCGGCAGATATGGATTAGAAATAGACAGATCGACCGTCATTTCAAATCCCTTATCAATCTGTTTCTGACAAGATGAAACACAACACGTAAACAATATTACCAATACAACTAAACAGAAGTCTTTCATAATATAAAAATTTAACCAGTAAATACTGTCACAACCAAACAGCCAATTCTCTTCTTCCTCCTATTCTTTTTTCAACCGATAACGATATAACGAATCTTTCGCCACACATGAAACGACAAAGGAAATACTTTCTTCACATCTGTGAAAACAAATGGAAATGTATCGGCAGGAAGACTAAATTCATATATAGTGTGAACCATTAATCTAACGTGTAACATACTATTTTCCATCCACTTGAACTATTTTTCACAGCAGCAAACAAACTCTGTTGGGTACTATCCACTGCAATATAATAAGCATCAGTATCTAACGAATATTTTTTAATCGGATTACCATCCCAGTCAAAAACCAATACAGTATCTGATTTTCGGTTGTTTTCGTACATTTTTTTATCAGAGTATAAAGCATAAACATACTTAGAGGTAGCGCTAAGATCTATATAACCCGTCTGAGTATTTTCCGTCAGATCTACATAATAAATTCCTTCTTCATTAACGGGTTTGTTGATTGGATCTCCCAACCTCAACGATTTTATCAACTCAATTTTATTGTTTACTATTTCAAAAAAGTCCATGTTGGACGAGAAGTTAATTGAACCGGCAAATGTATGTTTCTCAGGGTTCATTACTAAATTTCCTTGATTAGAAAGATATTTGGTGTATGTTTGAAAAGCGCTATCCGCAGCATTATACACATCCACACCGTAATCCAGCACACTGTCATTTTTGTTGAATAACAGATATTGGTAACGGGATTTATATGTTCCGGTACACAAAAAAGTTGTATCGTCTATCGCTATGAGCCTTGAAATCTGCGCCTCCGGAATTTTATATTGCGCCAGACGTACCGGTGAACCATCCTTCTTGCGACTGTTGCGTAAAGAGTCGAGACTGTATTTCATCACAATGCGTGTTTGGTCATCAAAAACAGTGAAACCGCTTTTCGTTAAGTAGCCATAACAGGGTGAAGGCAGTTCAGCCGGACCCTGTCCGATAGTCCCAAAACGAGCGATATATTCACCTGATTTTTTGTCAAACAGCGTATAGCAACATCCCGAGTGATAGTCATTAACTATGAGATTCTTTCCGTCACAACTTAATCCCTCTATTATTGCTATAGAATCTTCATTAACATAAAAGTCCTTCTTTTGAGACAGAGATTGGGATTCAGAAAACAATTCCAGAACTGTATGGGATTTCTCTTTTTCGCATGCCCCAAAGATACACATAGATGACAATAGAAGTAGGGTGACGCATAAATACGGTCGCTTGATCATGGTTTAATATTATTATTTTTTTTCCACAAAAGGCTGTTGCAAAAACCGGATAGTTCTTTTTGTTTATTTAGTTAGAAGTCATTATCTTACCATTGCAAAAAGATAAATCCTATAACAAGCGCCAAGATAGTATTTAAAGATTCAATCTCCAATCAAAAGATCCTTTTTTCTTTTCATAATTATTATTTCTAAGATATTTATTCTTTTGCAGGATAATAAAATATCAATGGATTAGAATTCTCTGTCAAATTCTTCAGTTCTAAAATCCTATCCAAACTCTCATTCACTTGCCCCGATCTCACTAACGACAAAAACAAAGGCATAGTGTACATATCAAGACAGCCATACACTCCCTTCTCGTCATAAGTTATCAAATTAGGAATGATATGTACATCGTCCCCCTTCGCCCTGTACACCCAATCATCAACACACCCATTGAATATAGAACAAGAGTCCCGAGACGCACTCAATAAACCATAATAAGTTTGATAACCTTTCTGATACTTAAAAAGATAATCATTTTTCACATGAGCCAAAAATATCAAGCTATGTACCTTACCGGATTCTACTAAATACCGAAGAGTTTCTCCTTTATTCACATCTATTTTATCAAGTGTCTTTTTATCCATCCAAGCATCCGTTACAAATTTCAGCCAGATATCTTCCCGGTCACCCTGTAAACATAATATATCCTTTGAATACAAAGGAGAAAAGCATAATTCCTTTTCCAAAGGTAAACAGAAAGGAGAATGCCCTTGAATCTGCCTCCATCCTTCATTATTAACATTTACAGAAAAATATTTTCTTTCTGTTTGCCCCCCCTTCAAATCAACTTTCCTCATCATGGCGTCTTCACCCGATTTTGAATGTAAATCTGTGTATAAATCACCCTGATTATAGTGTATATAATGGCTTTGACCCTCATCACGATTCAACGATAAAGAGCCGAAAAACTGACCGGATAAAGAATAACAATACACAATCTGCCTGGTAAAATCTAAGGCATAGACATTCCCTTCCTTATCAAGCGTAAAATCACACAGCAACGTATACTCTCCCGGACCACTCCCCTGACTTCCGATATTATACTTAAATTTTCCGCTTCGGTCAAATACGTGGAGAGTATTCAATTCTTTATCTAAAATAAGAAGCAAAGAGTCCTTTGCCAACAGTTTGTCAATATTGCCAACAATGGTATCATCATCCAAAATAATAATTTCCGGTTTTTCAAAAAGACTTGAGAATCGAAGTTCCTTTTGTATAACGATAGAATCCAAACAGATAGCTTTGTCTCCCGCCATCCCTCCTTTGTTTATACAAGAGAATAGACAAAAGCCTATAATTAAAAATAATACTGTCTTCATAAGCTAATAATTAGACTATTAATGCGAATTAGGAGTTATTTACCTCTAATCCATGATTCAAAATGTTATTACTCAGTTTATCAACCCACTGTTTTGAGCCTACTTAAAAACCAACAAATAAGAAAAATAACGCCAGTTGTTTTCTTACAAGAAACATTCAACACACATCATTTAAACATACTTTCAGAAGCATTTAAAACTTCGTCAGAAATCACGATACAATTATTCAAGTCAGAAGATTGTGGTCCTCTCAATCCTTGGTCTCCTACCAATTATCACCTACAAAAGAAAGAATCAGGAAAGAATCATTACTTTCCCGGAATGATTATTCTAACAGCTGCTTCAGAAAATGCCCCGACCGTATTCAAAAGAGAATGTGCAGGATAGTTAAGTAAAAAACAGACTTGAAAAATAAGACACATAATAATTTTTCTTTCTTTGATGAAAACTTTCCAGTACAAATATTTACACCACATAAGAGATTAAGGCAGAAGTACAAGCCATAAAGAAAGAGAAAGCCACAGGGACTTGTTCTCACAAGTTGTATCGTATCTAAAATCAGGCAACCTATGTCTATCTTTCTGAATCAGTAAACCAACTACTTATTCGCATTATTGTTTAAAAGATCATCTCTACTTACCTACAAATGCCTGCTACATTTTGTACTGTTATTGATAACTTTCCTTGATAATAAGAATGGATCTCATCCCTCGCATGACACTCTGTCCCAGTTCCTCCACAACGATATTTATGAATATAAGTATTACCAGAAGAAGAAGAGGCACCTTGATAAACACCTAAATAACTTGTGCAATCTAACTCATCAAACTCACCAAACGCCAATGCCTCAGCATTAGCTAAAGAAATATCTGAAGACAAACGGATGTTCTGTGATTTATATACATTATAACCTGCAAATAATACCGCATAAATTGCAAGCACAGTCAAAATTCTCTTTTTTATTTTCATTGTATTTTCTTACTTTAGTTTATTATCATTTTATTTATTCCGTTTATCATTTCCACGGAAAAGCAATCCAATTGCCTTCTAAATCAAACTTTTTCCATAGGCTAACGTTCTCCATAATTTTTTAAGGTTAACTATTAGTTTTCTTTATCAACTGCATTACCCCGAATCTTCAAACGTATTGGAGAGGTGGGAGTATTACAATATACAGTAATGGTCTTCTCAAAATGTTCAGGATGTTCTGCACGGTAAGTAACCTGAATATCGGCAGACTTCCCCGGAGACACAGGCTCCTTGCTGTAAGCAACAGATATACAGCCACACGAAGCATTTATGTCCTCGATAATCAGAAGATGATTGCCAAGATTCCGCAAACTAAAAGTAGCGGTTCGGGGAGTTTTCCAATCAAAATCGCCCATTTCATCGAGGTTTTTATCCAAAACCACTTTTGTTTGGGAAGAGGTAGCGACTCCGGTTTGCTGTCCGGTAATAATTTGCAAATAAAGGTCACGCACCTTTTTATTATGGACAGGATTACCAATCGCAATCACCTTGTTCTGATTGTCCAAAAGGAAAGTTTGAAAGTTCACATCCGAAGGAAAATGATTCAAAGCATCAAAACCTCCCTTTTCATCGATAAAAACCGGATAAAGGAATCGATCTCTTTTCAATAGAAAAGAGATTTCATTTTTGTTTTTCGGATGGAAAGCAAAGAGAAAAGATACCTTTCCATTGGCCATTGTGTCGACCATAGAAATGAAATATTTCCATGTAGGAAGTTGCAATTTACAACTGGTGCAGCCCACCGAATCCACGTAAGTCATTATGGTATATTCATTTTGGGGAAATGAATAACCGGCACTGTCCTTTCCCAAAACATTGAATGTCATATCAGCGGGATAGACAATCGTTCTACCTTCCCATTCGTGGATCAAACGGGATATTTGCTGCTCTTTGGTCTCTTTACAAGAGCAAAAAAGCAAGAACAACACAATAAACCAATAATTATGGATAGCTCTCATTATGAGAATCTTAATCTAAACTATTATACATGTAATAGCCTTCTACCTTTGCATAAGCAATGGGGCATTCGATTGAACCTATTCCATAGCAAATATAGTTGAAACCTTCTTCACCCTGGGCCAGAGCTTCCATATTTTCCAGCATCAAGGAGTTAGAAATTTCCTTGACATGAGTACTCTTCCAATAGCTAACAACAGCGATGGAAAACAAAACCAATACAACAGATGCAACTTTTAGCTTTTTCATATTTTTATGCAGATATAAAATTATACTGCAAAGGTACGCTTATCCCACACAAGCACTGCAATAAAAACACTGAGAAAAAAGCTGAGAACGCTGATATTTCACTATCAAGTGGCTTTAGGAACCAATCGATACCCCATTTTTCCTTTTGTTTCTATCAAAACAGGTACATGAAAAGTTTCCAGTTCTTTTCGTAAATCACTAATAATCCTGTTCTTTTTATCGCTTGTAGGAATATCTCCTAAAGCGATCCATAAAGCCTTTTTTATCTGCTCATTTGTCAATTCATAATCAGGTGATTCCAAAAATAATTTCAACAAATCAGAGAGTTGAGAACGTAATTTATAAACAGTCTCTGCTTTCGACAGGCTTTGGGAGGAATAGCAAAATCCGACATCGCCCAAAAGCCAAACTCCCTCCTCCAGATTCTGGATAAAAGGAATCTTCTTCCGGATAAAAAAACATAAATACAAATTCTGCAATTTACAGTTCACCTTTTGATATACGCATCCATACAAAAGTAAAACGATCAGGCTCAAATGGATTATAATAACTTTATGATTCCAATTAGCACCCCCAAACGCATCGGATATGGTAGAAGTAAAAAAAGCATTTATCCGCACTTCTTTTTTCACTCCTACATGAAGGCACATCAAAGTATCGGCAAAAGTGTTTAAAGTAGAGCAAGATGAAGAATCTGTTCTATTCTTTCCATACGTCATAACTTGGAGAGCCGTTTTACCCTTTACCCCAATGAGATTTAAGACATTTCTCCAATATATATCTAAAGAATCAGCATTAAGAGGACAACGATCTTTTAAAATAGTTTGTTTTATCATACTCTCAGTAGAAAAGTCCAAAGAATCACAATGCATCTCTTGAAGCCCCTCACAATCTTTAACCCAAATTTTCCTACCAACCGCTCGTCCTTTTGAAGAAGTAAAAAAAGGAATCTCAGAATGTGACAACCGATGTTCCAATTCGTTATCAACGGCTATCAAAAGCGCATTTTTTGCTTTCTCGCAAGTAATCATGTCACCGTCCTGATAAAGATTAACAACCAATGAAACAATCAACAGAACTAAAACAATTACAAAAAAACAGCTATGATACTGAGAGGTTTTCATATTGTACTATTAAGATAACAAACAACAAAAATACTCTTTATTAACAAAAGTTCCAAGCAAATCATAAATTATAACTTCTCAATACCTTTCCCCCTGTACAAATAAGGAAGAGACCAACTTGATTTCCCCCATATCATAAACCTTTATGAACAAGATAATTACCATTTTTCATACGATCTTTACTCCGGCCCGCATACGTGGGCTCATGGGCCCGCATACCGGGGCTCATCGGCCCACGTACCCGGGCTCATGGGCACAGACATGCGGGCCCAGATAAGATTCAGACCATTTTCGCTAAAGATACTAAGGAAAACAAAATGCTTTTATAGGTATAAGCAGAAAGAACAGCCCACTCATCGTGCTATATATAAATAGATTACGCTTATTTCCTTTACTAAAATGAAGGGTGGAAGATGGAAGATAGGGGTGGAAGATAAAAGCCCTTAAAAACAGCATCTTCCACCCGCTAAGAGTCTGTTTATCAGAACCAAAATTCTTAAAAGGTGGAAGATGGAAGATCGAAATGCATTTTTTGTAGGAAAGCGTGATATTTAGCTTTCCTTTGTCAGCAGACTTTCAAGTTCTTCAGCACTCTGGCGAAGATAAAACTGTCCGCGCCATGCTACAGAAATTGCTCCGGTTTCTTCGGAAACGATAATGGCTAAAGCATCCGAGACTTGAGATATGCCCATTGCTGCCCGATGACGGAGTCCCAGTTCTTTGGGTATATCCAAATTATGTGACACAGGAAGAATACATCCGGCAGCTTTGATACGCTTCTTACTGATTACCATTGCACCGTCATGCAAAGGACTGTTCTTAAAGAAAATGTTCTCTATCAGGCGCTGGTTGATATTGGCATCGATAATCTCACCGGTACGAATGACATCGTCAAGAGGGACATTACGTTCCATCACGATCAAGGCCCCCACCTTCTGCTTTCCCATACTGATACAGGCCATCACGATGGGCATGATATCATCATGCTGAAGTTTTTCTTTTTTATTTCCGGTAAGGAAACGTACCAAGGCACTGGCATGTTGATGCGAACCGAGCGTGAGAAGGAAACGCCTGATCTCATCCTGAAACAAAACGATCAGTGCCAATACTCCCACGCTTACCAACTTATCGAAAATAGAACCGAGGAGTTTCATCTCGAGCACTTGCGAAACAACCAGCCAGATAAGGATAAACACCAGAATACCGGTAAACACATTGATAGATCCGGAGGCTTTCATCAGCTTGTATGTATAGTAAAGCAGGAAAGCCACCAACAGGATATCAATAAAATCTTTTATGCCAAATTCAAAAAACACGGATTAAAATATTAAGAGTTAAATATTCGGATATCAGGAATGAAACGATACACTTTTCAGTTTTTCAATCAACCGGACCGCCTCCACTGCTTCACGTACATCATGGACACGTAGTATATCGGCTCCCTTCATCAATGCCACCGTATCGAGCACAGTCGTCCCGTTGAGTGCCTCTTGCGGAGTAGCTCCGAACAAGCGATAAATCATCGATTTGCGCGAGACTCCTACCAACAAAGGCAATTCGAAGATACCGAACTCCTCCAGATGTGCCATCAGTTCGTAATTATGCTCCAGTGTTTTGCCAAAACCGAAACCGGGATCAAGAATAATATCTTTCATCCCCAAATCACGCAACTGCCGGACTTTCCGTGCAAAATACATAAAAACCTCTTTCAACAAGTTTTCATAGTGGGGTTCCTTCTGCATGTTCTGGGGAGTGCCCTGCATATGCATCATGATGTAGGGTACGTTCAGACGGGCTACGGTTGGGAACATCTGCTCGTCCATCTCACCCGCCGAAATATCGTTGATAATGGCGGCTCCATACTCCTCGACACACTGCCGCGCCACTTCGGCACGGAATGTATCCACGGAAATAATAGCATCCGGGTGATTACGGTTCAATATTTCCAGCCCGGTACGCAGCCTTTGCATCTCTTCTTCCGGTGAGATATGCTCGGCATTGGGACGTGACGAATAAGCACCGATATCAATAATTGATGCACCTTCATCCAATATCTGACATGCACGCGCAGCGATCTCGGCTTCAGTCCGGCTACGGCTGCCTGCATAAAAAGAATCGGGCGTGACGTTGAGTATTCCCATGACCTGCGGAGTGGAAAGATCGAGTAAACGTCCGTTTACATTCAGACTTTTGAGAATCGTTGAATCCATTTTCTGTTTTTACAGTTGATTGTCGCAAAGATAAAGAAAAATAAATGTCCCTATGCTATCTGCACACTAAAAATAAAGTTATCTTTGCAGGTATCAAGACTACTGAAACAATGTTTATCAAATTATGCCGTCACATCATATTACCTATACTGGTTTTGTTCTGCTTTCAATATCAGACAAAAGCTGAACACACGCTTACAAAGACGGACAGCGTTTTGCGTAGCTACTTCTTAAAATGTAAGGCAGAAATCAACAGTCCGGCCTTCCTGCAAATAAACGATACCCTTGCCCGCCTGTCAAAACAGAAAAAGGACAGACACATGGAAGCTGTTGCCGCTTCGCTGAAGCTGGACTATTATTATTATAAAAATGATCTCGACAGCATTCTGATTGAAGTAGAGAACGTGAAAAAGATAAGCAAACAGAATGGTCAGTTGAAATACTTCTATTTTGCCTGGGGAAGCCGGCTGATTACTTATTACATAAAGCAACATCAAACCAGTACGGCCATTTATGAGGCGCAAAAAATGCTCCGGTCGGCCGAAGCTGATAATTTCATCCCCGGAATCGTACAGTGTTATCGGGCATTGGGAACCATTTATATGACTCAGTCGAATCCCAAACTGGCATATGAGAATTTCAAAAAACAAATAGAGCTTATCGAGCAAAACGGAATAGAAGACATCAACCTGCCTACCCAATACGCATCGCTTGCCCAGTGTGCCCTTGAATTGCACCAACCTGAGGATGCCAAAAAAGCGCTGGACGAAGGAAGCAAAAAGATAAAAAGTGCCTATCAGAATTTTACAATAAACAAGGCTTACATTCTGTACTACATCGAAACGAAAGAATATGATAAAGCGAAGAAAATACTTCGGAAGATGGAACAACTATTCGAAGAGGACAAAACACTTACCATCTACAGAAACGGATTATACTATGTACAGACTGAGTATTACCTGGCTACCGGAGAATATAATAAAGCGCTCGAAGTGATCGACCGGATCAAAGCTGACTCCCTCTCTTCAAACAAATACTTGAACTACAGCATCACTCAAAAAGAAGGAAATATTTACTGGGCAATGAACGACAGAGCACGGGCGGCCCAATTTTACCGGGATTACATCCTGGCTACAGATTCGATACGCACCCAGGAAATACAGAACTCTACCAGTGAGTTCTACGCCATCCTGGAGGTAGAACAGTTACAGAAAGAAAAAAGCGATTTGCTGCTTCACATGCAAGAGGAAAAGCTACAGACTATTTATACAATCCTGATCTCACTCGTTGTCGTCCTGTTAGTAGTAGCAATGATGTTCTGCCGCATTTCTAAACTGAATCAGAAATTAAAGAAGTCGGAAGCAATTGTGGTGCAACAGAACAAGGAATTGACAGAAAACGGTGAGGAGCTGCGCAAAGCCAAAGAACGTGCGGAAACTGCAAGCCAGATGAAAACAACATTCATCCAAAGTATGTCACACGAAATACGTACGCCGTTGAATGCGATTGTAGGATTCTCGCAAGTACTGAGTGCTTACTTTAAAAACGAAGATGAAACAAAAGAGTATGCCTCTATCATAGAGACAAGCAGCACTAACTTATTGCGGCTTGTGAGTGACGTACTCGACATTTCGTATCTTGATCAGTCGGAAGAATTGCCATACAATAAACCCGACGACATCAACAATTGCTGCCAGACAAGTATCGAGCGGTCAAGAGATTCTGTGAAACCGGGGGTCAGCCTTTACTTTGAGCCACAATGCAGACAGCTCACCATATTGACTAATCCGACAAGAGTAGCGCAAGTACTGACCCATTTGCTACACAACGCAGCTAAATTTACGGATAGAGGAAGCATTATTCTGGCCTATACTATAGCGGAAAGTCCAAGCCGGATCATATACACCGTTACCGATACGGGAAAAGGCATTCCTGCAGAACAACAGGAATATGTATTCGAGCGTTTTGCCAAACTGAACGACTTTTCTCAAGGTACCGGACTGGGACTCCCGATATGCCGTATTATCGCAGAAAAGTTAGGTGGCAGCCTCATCATAGATAAGAACTATACAGGAGGATGCCGTTTTATCTTCACCCTTCCTTTGATCCGGGCCAATGTGTGAAAAGAAAAAGGTTGCCCCTCAGGCGGAAACCGCCCTCGGAGCAACCTAAACAAAAAAACGGTAAAGCGTTACCGCTACTACTCAACAATGGTTACTCTTGCACCATTGAATACATTCAACCCCAACTTGTTCATGATGTATTTAATGGCCAACTGTGCTTTCACAGAGTTGCCCGAACCATCCAAAGGAGGTGCAAAGGCAGAAATACCGAATACGCCCGGCAATACTCCCATCACACCACCACCTACACCGGTCTTGGCAGGAATACCAGAAGTATACATCCAGTCACCCGAATGTTCGTAGAAACCTACGGTGGCAATCATAGAAGTGATTTTAGGAGTCAGTTCGGCATCGAACACCTGCTTCTTGGTAACAGGATTCACACCACCATTGGCAACCGTACCGGCAGCCACCGACAACATCTGTGCAGTAACTCCCAAAGAGCACTGACGGGTATAGAGGTCGAGCGACATATTCGGATCATCATAGATACGGTTATAATTCTTCAGCAGCCAGGCAATGGAACGGTTGTTGAAGTTGGTAGCTGTTTCCGACTTATAGAGTTCTTCAATCAGCTGTGGAGCAGAGCCGCAAAGATCGGTAATATTCTGTACAATCGCATCCCACTTCTTATCGGAATTACCAACCGGCGTCACCATGGAACAAGCAGAGATGGCTCCGGCATTGACCAACGGAGTAGACGGATGATCATTTTCCAATAAGATGGCAATGATAGAATTGAAAGGCAGTCCGGTAGCATCCGCTCCAATCATTTCCAACACCTTTTGCGCCCCGTATTGACGGAGAATCAGAATGGCTGTATGTACTTTAGATACGGATTCGATACCGAAACGATAGTCAAAATCCCCTACGGTAATAGTTTGACCATTCAGCAAACAGACACTGATACCAAAAAGGTTCTTGTCAATATTAGCAAGATAGGGAATATAATCGGCATTCTTACCACCGGTATTACCCTTGACTTGCTCATAGGCCTGTTGTACTACCTCTTTTATTTGGGAAATAGATATTTTTTTGTCCATATCAATAATGTTATTTATTTCTTAGCAACTTGCGGTTTACCGGTATGGTTAAACACTTTGGTTTCTACCGGCAGATTCTTTTCCTGGGCGATACGGGTGGTTGTCGGGTATTCCAGTTTTTCAAGTTCGGTAATAGCATTCTTGATATCTCCCAACAGCATATCGGCCATATCCCGGCTGAATCCCTGACGAACTACCACACGCATAACCACATAATTCTCCAGTTTAGAAGGCAGTGTATATGCCGGAACCATCCAGCCGTGCTGAGCCAGTTTATCCTGCAAATCATAAAGAGTCCATTTGGCGTTCTTTGCATATTCCGGTTTCATGTACCAGATAAACAACGGGTTCACTACATCTTCAGAGTAGTTGACAAACGGAGCCATCTTAGCGATCTGGCTGTGGATATATTTAGCTATTTGCAGAGAGTTATACTGTACTTCCTTGTAACCCTGGAATCCTAAACGGATGAATTGATAATACTGTCCCAGAATCTGAGCAGCCGGACGTGAGAAGTTCAAACCTACCTGAGTAATGTTAGCTCCTAAATAGTTTACGCTGAAAGCCATTTCTTCGGGCAGATATTCTTTACCTTTCCAGACAACCCAACCTAAACCCGGATATACAAGACCGAACTTATGACCGGATACACTGATAGAGAGTACCCATTTCAGGCGGAAGTCCCACTTGGTTTCCGGATACAGGAACGGAAGGATAAAACCACCGCTGGCAGCGTCTACGTGGATAGGAATGTCATAACCGGTCTTGGCGTTATAAGCATCGAGGGCTTTGTCAAGCGCTTCAACGTCGTCATTCAGGCCTGTCCATGTAACACCCTGGATAGGAACTACACAAATTGTATTTTCATCACACATCTTCAAGGCTTCTTCCGGATCGAGTGTGGTCTTGTCCAATGTCAGAGGAACCTGACGCATCTCAATTTGCCATAACTGCGCAAATTTCTCCCAAACTACCTGAAAGCCGGTTGAAATCACAAAGTTTGGTTTGTCAAACGGTTTGCCCTGTGCCTGACGTTTTTTACGCCAACGCAGCCAAGCTGCAACACCACCCAACATACAGGCTTCTGAAGAACCGATAGCCAGCGCACCTGTCTTCCATGTATCTTTCTCCGGAGAATTCCACAAGTTGGCTACAATGTTGATACATTTACCATTCATTACGGCAATACGCGGGTATTCTGTCTCGTCAATATAGTTGATATTGATAGCTTCATTCATCAGCTTCGTTGCATAGTCATCCATATAAGTAGTCACGAATGTAGCAAGATTCAGACGGGGCTGAGTTTGAGCAAAAGTTTCGTCCTTCACCATCTGGTAGGCGATTTCCGGAGTCGTAGGTCCATCAGGTATTTTCTCTACCGGAGAGGGTTGCAACATTTTGTTTGAACCAAATACATCGGTTTTAGCATCACCTTTTCTGAAATTTAAATCTTCCATAATTACTCTTATTTTTAATTAGGTTTAGGCGATGGGGATTTTCCCCGTCGAATTTCCCACAACAACATCGAAGGGATATGAAAGTTCTTCGGTTTTACATTATTTGGCGTTTATTAAAAAGGGAGGGAAACGGAAAAGTTAATAAGTTATCTTCAATCCTGCAGGAAGATATCCCAACACACTTTCTGCAGCTTAGATGCCGAACATTCTAACGAATCGTTTGTTCTTCACACACCTAAACTTTATAATACCTATACAACTATGCGTATTCAAACTGGCCAAGGGACTATACCCCTTATCACCCTTATCGGCATCTGGTCTATCTCGGCCCTGAATGCCCTACCCGGTCTGGCGGTTTCTCCTATTTTGGGGAAGCTATCCGTCATCTTTCCACACTCCACCGAACTGGACATACAGATGCTTTCGTCTCTGCCCTCACTACTGATTATCCCATTTATCCTTCTGGCAGGCAAACTGACCGAGCGGGTCAATTTCATACATCTATTACAAGCCGGGCTTGCCATCTTTGCCTTAAGCGGAATACTTTATCTACTTTCGGGACAAATGTGGCAACTGATTGCTGTAAGTGCTTTACTGGGAGTAGGATCGGGGCTGATCGTTCCGTTGTCCACCGGCCTGATCTCAAAATACTTCACCGGTTCATATCGTGTGAAACAGTTCGGATTAAGTTCCGCCATTACGAATATAACCCTTGTGATAGCTACGGTGGTCACCGGATATCTGGCTGAAGTCAACTGGCATCTGCCATTTGTGGTCTACCTGTTGCCGATTGTCTCACTTATCCTGTCAGTATATCTGCAACGCAGCATGGCAAGCGAAGGAAGCACCTCACTTACCAATGATAAAGATACGACAAACCAAGAGGAGGATGTAGATACGGGAAACAGTAAATACGGCATTCATATCCGCCATCTTGCAGGAATCATGTCTGTTTACGGGCTTGCCACTTTCCTGGTACTGGTAGTCAGTTTCAACCTGCCGTTCCTAATGGAAGAATATCATTTCACCAGTGGTAATTCCGGCATTATGATCTCACTCTTTTTTCTGGCCATCATGGCTCCCGGCTTCTTTTTAAGTCGCATCGTTGGTACACTGAAGGAGAAAACTAAATTCTACAGCTTCCTCAGTATCGGCATCGGGCTGGCACTGATCTGGATCTCACCCAAAGAATGGATGATAGCTCCGGGATGTATCTTGGTAGGATTGGGATACGGAGTCATTCAACCTGTTGTCTACAATCAGACAACCCACACGGCAATCCCCCGCAAAGTGACATTGGCATTGGCATTTGTGATGGCGATGAATTACCTCGCCATCCTGTTGTGCCCTTTCATTATCGATTTCTTCCAATCGACCGTGTTTCATATCAAATCCCAACAGTTTGCTTTTGTATTCAATTTATGTATCAGCATTGTGATGCTCGTCATTTCTTATACCAAACGAAATTCGTTCCTATTTAATGATAATCTGAAATAGAAAATGTAATTTTGCAGCAACAACAGAAGAGGGTGTTACTAAAGTCTGTGATGAGCTTTTGCAACACCCTCCGTAAAAACGGATTATTATGAAACTTTCTGCTCTCTACCAGATATTCCTGGATTGTGCCGTAGTGACCACCGACAGCCGTAACTGCCCTGAAGGTTCACTGTTTATTGCCTTGAAAGGCGAATCGTTCAACGGAAATGCTTTTGCCGCCCAGGCTTTGAAGGACGGTTGTGCCTATGCTGTGGTGGATGAAGCGGAATATGCTCCGGAAGATAATAAACACATCATACTTGTGGACAACTGTCTGCAAACCCTGCAACAACTTGCCAATTACCATCGCCGGCAGTTGGGTACGAAGGTGATCGGTATCACCGGAACCAACGGTAAGACGACGACTAAAGAATTGATTTCTGCTGTTCTGGCGAAAGCCCACAATGTGCTTTACACGGAAGGTAACCTGAACAACCACATTGGCGTACCGATGACCTTGCTTCGCCTAAAGGCGGAACACGACCTGGCAGTGATCGAGATGGGGGCTAACCATCCGGGAGAGATTAAGTTTCTGGTACATATTGCTGAACCGGATTATGGAATCATCACCAACGTGGGTAAGGCCCATTTAGAGGGTTTCGGTTCATTCGAAGGAGTGATTCGGACAAAAGGGGAATTATATGACTACCTCCGTGAGAAGGATGATTCTACCGTATTCATCCACCATGATAATGTTTATCTGATGGACATCGCACAGGGGCTGAACCTGATTCCTTACGGAAGTGAAAATTCGCTGTACGTCAACGGCCACGTAACCGGTAATTCTCCTTACCTGACTTTCGAATGGAAAGCAGGCAAAGATGGAAATTTACATCAGGTACAAACACAACTTATCTGTGAATATAACTTTCCGAATGCATTGGCTGCCGTCACGATCGGACGATTCTTTGGAGTAGAATCCTCAAAGATAGATGAAGCTTTGGCCGGATATACTCCCCGCAACAACCGTTCGCAACTAAAAAAGACCGCGGATAATACACTGATTATAGATGCTTACAATGCCAATCCGACCAGTATGATGGCCGCTCTGCAGAACTTCCGTAACATGACTGTGGAACGGAAAATGCTGATATTAGGTGATATGCGCGAGTTAGGAGCAGAAAGCGCAGCCGAACACCATAAAATTGTAGAATACCTGCAAGAGTGTTCGTTTGAAAAAGTCCTGCTGGTAGGAGAATTATTTGCATCAACCAATCCTCCCTATCCTACATATGCTAACGCACAGGAATTAATAAAGGACTTGCAAACGGAAAAACCCCAAGGCTACACCATCCTGATTAAAGGCTCAAATGGCATTAAGCTAAGTACGGTCGTAGAGTTCCTATAATAAGTTACTTTGGGGCTACCATCCGTGGACGAACTACAAAATACCCTATCAGACTGGCCAATACCGCTCCTGTGGTATTGGCGGCAAAGTCCAACCAATCTCCTCCGCGATAAGTAGTGCAATATTCCTGTAGCAATTCTACACATCCACTGAATAATACAGGACAAACGAAAGCTCCTACCCATGCATGCCATATCGGGGTATGATCTCTACGGTGTGCCCGCAAAAACTCCAACCACAACATACCGGACATGCCGAAGTACATACAAATATGAACAATCTTATCGATATTAGGAATTTTACTGATCTCCGTTGAAGGAGGTTTAAAGAACGATAAATAGATGACCGCAAGAATAATAAAGAGCGATACGGGATATTTCTTAATATAAGATAGCATACCTAAATAAATTACAGATGAGTCGCAAATATAAGGAACATTTTCTATATTTGCACGTTTAAAACAATAAAATCTATCGAATTGTAAGATAACATACGCTTTCTATGACAAAAAAAGACAGAGGTAATTTTGGTAGTAAATTAGGTGTGATACTGGCTTCTGCAGGTTCAGCTGTCGGGCTGGGTAATATATGGAGATTCCCTTATGAAACAGGTAATCATGGAGGAGCAGCTTTTATCCTTATTTACCTGGGATGTATCCTTCTACTGGGATTACCTATTATGATAGCCGAATTCTTAATCGGACGACACTCACAAGCCAACACCGCCCGTGCCTACCAGATACTGGCTCCGGGCACTCAATGGCGTTGGGTAGGGCGAATGGGAGTTTTGGCAGGATTCCTTATTCTTGGCTATTACTCCGTAGTAGCAGGATGGACATTAGAGTATATATTTGAGGCTGTCAGCAATAGTTTTGCAGGTAAAACTCCGGCAGAGTTCATCTCTTCTTTCCAAAGCTTCTCCAGCAATCCCTGGCGTCCGGCCTTGTGGCTCACTCTGTTTTTACTCGCTACCCACTTCATCATTGTAAAAGGAGTGGAGAAGGGTATCGAAAAGTCATCCAAAATTATGATGCCGACCCTTTTCATCATTATTCTTGTATTGGTGGGATGTTCCGTCACTTTACCCGGAGCAAGCAGAGGCATCGAATTTCTACTGAAACCGGATTTCAGCAAAGTGGACGGTAACGTGTTTCTGGGAGCTATGGGACAGGCATTCTTTTCGCTTAGTCTGGGCATGGGATGTCTATGTACCTATGCTTCTTATTTCAGCAAAGACACCAACCTAACCCGGACTGCTTTCAGTGTAGGTATTATCGATACATTTGTAGCTGTACTGGCGGGATTTATCATCTTCCCTGCGGCTTTCTCGGTAGGCATCCAGCCGGATGCAGGTCCAAGCTTGATCTTCATCACCCTGCCCAATGTATTCCAACAGGCTTTCAGTGGAATACCTGTCCTGGCATACATCTTTTCGGTGATGTTTTACGTATTGTTGGCATTGGCGGCCCTTACTTCTACCATCTCGTTGCATGAAGTAGTAACGGCCTACTTACACGAAGAATTCAACTTTACCCGGGGAAAAGCGGCCCGGTTGGTGACTGCCGGTTGTATTCTGCTGGGGATACTCTGTTCACTCTCTTTGGGAGTTACCAAAGATTTCACCATATTCGGATTAGGCATGTTTGACTTATTTGACTTCGTGACCGCCAAACTGATGTTGCCGTTGGGAGGATTACTTATCTCCATCTTTACCGGATGGTATCTGGACAAGAAGCTTGTCTGGTCGGAAATAACCAATAATGGTACACTGAAAGTACCTATCTATAAACTGATTATCTTTATTCTGAAATATGTAGCCCCGATTGCCATTTCAGTAATCTTCATCAATGAACTGGGGCTGCTGAAATAAAAATGTGGAAAGACTTCTTTTACTTTACACGTACAGAACGGCAAGGTATCCTGATACTTGCCGTTTTGTGTATACTGATATTCATTGGCGGATGGTTGATACCCGACAAAGAGAATACCGCCACGAACGATACTGAGAAATTCAAAAAGGAATATGCAGAGTTCATGGCCTCCATACAAGAGAAAAAAGAAAGAGGATATACACACAACAGCCACTTCCGGCACCGACGGGAAATAGTTCTGGCACCTTTCGATCCTAACACAATAGATTCTACAGGATTTCTCAACTTAGGGATTCCTGCATGGATGGCAAAGAATATACTCAGATACAGAAATAAAGGAGGAAAATTCCGCCGGGTAGAAGACTTCCGGAAAGTATATGGACTGACACAAGAACAATACGCCACTCTCCAGCCTTATATCCGTATAGCTCCGATCATAGAACAAAAAGATACATTTCACCTCTACATCCGGAAAGCGGAGAAGGATACACTGAAAGACTTTAAATACGAAGCCGGAACAGTAGTCGAACTGAACCAGGCAGATACTACAGAATTGAAAAAGATTCCCGGCATCGGTAGTGGGATTGCGCGTATGATAACAGGATATCGCAAACGATTGGGTGGATTCTACGATATAGCCCAGTTGGAAGAGATACATCTCGATGTGGATAAACTCCGTCCCTGGCTCTGTATGACAGCCGGAACGACTCAACGAATAAACCTCAACAAAGCCGGCATTGAACGACTCAGAGCTCATCCCTATATCAACTTTTATCAAGCCAAAGTAATCGTAGAATACAGAAAGAAAAAAAGAACATTGAAGAGCCTGAAACAATTATCCCTTTACGAAGAATTCACGACTCAGGATCTGGAACGGATCAGTCATTACGTCTGTTTTGAATAATCAGATGATCTTTCCATCCACCATATGAATCGTACGGTCGGTGATTTTTGCTAACGACTCGTCATGTGTCACAATCACAAAGGTTTGTCCAAACCGGTTTCTCAGATCAAAAAAGAGTTGATGCAGTTCTTCCTTGTTATGGGTGTCCAGACTTCCCGAAGGTTCATCGGCCAGAATAACCGCCGGTTGATTGATCAATGCACGAGCTACAGCCACCCGTTGTTTTTCTCCGCCCGAAAGTTCATTAGGCTTATGTGATGCACGCTCCGTCAATCCCATAAAATCAAGTATCTCCATGGCATGTATAGAAGCTTCTTTGGTAGACACACCCGCAATAAATGCAGGGATCATCACATTTTCCAATGCCGTGAACTCAGGCAGTAATTGATGGAACTGGAACACAAAGCCAATGTGTTTGTTCCGGAAAGCAGAAAGTTCCTTCTCCTTCATCTTGCTTACGTTCGTACCATCAACATTTATCGTACCTGTATCCGGACTATCCAAAGTCCCCATAATCTGAAGCAGTGTGGTCTTTCCGGCTCCGCTGGGACCTACGATACTTACTATCTCTCCTTTGGCTATCTCCAGATCTATCCCCTTCAACACCTGCAACGAACCGAAACTCTTGGTTATACCTTCTAAATGAATCATAATCTTACAATCTTTTTATAACGTACTCTGCCAGATAACAGCCAAACACAGCCGGCATATAACTCACTGTTCCACAAGTCGATTTCTTATTTCTCTCGTCCTCCGTCAGCAACACTGCTTTCGGATCGGCTTGTTCCGTACTAAAGACGACGGGCAACTTACGTTTCACTCCCATCTTTTGCAGACGTTTGCGGACAGCTTTGCTAAGACCGCAATGATACGTATCCCAAAGATCGGCAAAACGCACCTGAGTGATATCACTTTTCGCTCCGGCACCCATACTCGATACTATCTTTATACGGCGCTGAAGAGCGTGATAAATCAAGTAACACTTCGGACTGATGGTATCAATGGCATCAACTATAAAATCGTATTTTGAGGCATCCAGCAACTCCGGTATATTTTCGTCTTTCAGATAAACAGGCAATACGTTCAACTCTATCTCCGGATTAATATCCCTGAATCTTACTTCCAGCACCTTTGCTTTCTCCATACCTAAGGTGGCATGCGTAGCCGGTAACTGGCGGTTGATATTAGTAGGTTGCACAGTATCGGCATCCACTATCGTCATTCGGCCTACACCTGCACGGCAAATCATTTCGGCCGCATAAGCGCCTACTCCACCTAACCCAACAACCAACACATGTGATTTTCTTAAACGTTCCGTTTTCTCTTCTCCTAAAAGAAGTTTAGTTCTCTGCTGCCAGTTTTCCATCAATTCTTTTTTAACCATTTATAGAACCATTTACCTACCTTATCGTAATGCTGAGATTCGTTGTACCCCCGTGGATCAGAAAAAGAAACTATCTCCTGAGGCTCGCCAAACTGATCGGGATACAGGATGATCAAGCTGTTGTTAGAAAAATATTTGCTAAGCTGGTTGGGTAACCGCTCAAACGCAGGATCATACGAAATAGATCCGCGCCGCGCACTGATAATCACTAACAAATGATCAAAATTCACTTGCCCGGTCAGCAAAAGCAGGTCGTCCCATTCATCCAGTCTGGAAAATTCGGTGGGAGTACTTCCATACTTCTTCTTCACTAACTGCTGTAACCGCATCAGGGTCTGCTCATTGGCAAAGAAATGTACCCGACAACCCAACAGACTTCCCATACGGCAGAAATGTTCCACCCATTTAGAGAACCCGGTCTCGTATTCAGCTTTTGGGGGTACGGCAATAATGATCCGCCGAAGTGTATTGACCGGCATAAGGAACTTGGCAATAATCACTTCCCGGTGAGTACCTTTCAGCAAACTCTCAGCCAGATTACCAAAGAATGAATCGACAATATTTGCCTTACGGTGCAGACCGATTACTACGTCCGTCGCATCATACTCTTTAATGGTATGGATAATGCCTGAAGCAATATTAAGGTCGTAACGACTCACCATATTAACCGAAACATCGGCAGCGGCAGCAATCATTGCTGCTTTTTCCAGATTCCGTTTACCCTGTAACTCCTTATTTTCCGAGTTGTTATTATCATTAATTACGTTGAGTGCAATCAGTTCTTTCTTCTGTTTGGTATCTCTGATAACCAATGCGAGGTTAATCAGCTCTTCAATAGTATCCGGATTCGCTACCGGAATCAGGATTTGTTCCTGTTCTGTTTTCTCCTTGTTATCTTCGAACTGCATCTCTTCATGCAAAGCGAAACGTCGTGCAGAGCGTTCGGTCACAAGTGAGCTGATTACGCATGTAAAGAGAATCATCACCACCGTACCGTTCAGCACATCGTCATTCAGCAAACGTTCCCCATTCTCCATTATAATGCCATGCCCTATCAGTACTGCTGCCAGAGTAGCAGCCGCCTGCGCATTGCTCAAACCGAACATCATGCTCCGCTCATTGGGCTGCATACGATAAATCTTCTGTGTAATCCAGGCAGCGAGCCATTTACTCAAAGTAGCGAATACGGTCATCACTACCGCAACCTTTAAAGCTTCGCCTCCGGCAAACAAAGTGCGGACATCGATAATCATCCCCACACCAATAAGAAAATAGGGAATAAACAAAGCGTTTCCGACAAATTCCAAACGATTCATCAAAGGAGAGACATGCGGAATGAGACGATTCAGTACCAACCCTGCAAGGAAAGCCCCCAAAATGCCCTCCATGCCAACAAACTCCATCAAGCCGCTACCCAAAAACACCATTGCAAGTACAAAAACAAATTGCATCACGCTATCATCGTACTTACGGAAAAACCAACGGCCGATACGCGGAAAAAAGAATACGATCAAAAAACTCAGGAATGCAACCTTTGCCACCAGCAGAATCCAGAACATGCCGTCGACAGTCCCTTTATACATACCTCCAATGACAGCCAGAATAATCAAAGCCAAAGTAACGGTTACGGCTGTCCCCCCAATCGTTATATTTACACTTCTTAGCTTAGATAGGCCATAACGACTGATAATGGGATAGGCAATCAATGTATGGGAAGCATACATGCTGGCCAAGAGCACAGCTGTGGTAAATCCATACCCCAATAACTCCATACTGCTCCATACGCCCAATGCCATCGGAATAATAAATGTAAACCACCCGAAGACCAGCCCTTTGGTCCGGTTCTTCTTAAAATCTTCCATGTCCATCTCCAGCCCGGCCAGAAACATGATATAGTAGAGTCCCACTTTCCCAAACAGCTCAAAACTACTATCCCGTTCGAGAACATTGAAACCATATTCACCAATAACTACCCCGGCCAGAATCATACCAATGATATGGGGGATATGCAAGCGTCCCAGTATCATCGGAGCAAATAGAATAATGATCAGAACCAAGAAAAACACCCATGTAGGGTCTGTTATCGGAAGTTGTAAACTGAGATCAAACCAGTGCATATATCGGGATTTTTGTATTTAACTGCAAAATAACAAAAAAGTTATCACACCGCCAATTCATTAGGAAAGAGATTTTCAATGAGAAATCTTCTCCCTAAAATGCTTATTATATTGCAAAATGTTATAATTTTGCAGCCAAATCCTTACGATTGATTTAAATTGTAGAGGATGAGTATTCACATAAAACAAAAGAAAAAGATGAAAGTAGCTATTGTTGGCGTAAGCGGAGCCGTAGGACAAGAGTTCCTGCGCGTGCTCGATGAGAGAAACTTCCCGATGGACGAGTTAGTTTTGTTCGGTTCTAAACG
>ENA-OURJ01000341-OURJ01000341.1-human-gut-metagenome-genome-assembly--contig:-NODE-341-length-34226-cov-10.3852_pt1 | contig 34226 bp, 20 predicted proteins | sample MGYA00242096_ERZ508981 | MGnify/ENA primary metagenome ERZ508981 (study PRJEB26280, sample SAMEA2531404) | human gut metagenome | biome: human gut; feature: human-associated habitat; material: faeces... | reverse complement strand
GCTTTCAGCGCTGTGGCATCATCTATGTCAAGAACGGGACAGAGCGCATTGCTTACCAAAGAATACTTGCCCTTTGATAAAGACTAATCGTTTTTTTCGGCTACCCCTTTTTCCTTACTTTGTTTCAAGGCGTGAAACTGTTGGTTTCAACCTTTGAAACGAATGGTTTCAAGCATTGAAACTAATAGTTTCACCGCAGGGGACAAAGTGGCTTGAACTGGTGCAAGAGAATGTGACCGCCATACTTTCCCGCCTTTCCCTATTACTTTGAAATTTCCTTTTGATTGAATAATGATTCAAGGCCGAAAGGTCTAACATTTTGGTCAATAGGTCGAATGATGGCGGTTTTATGTTCCGGATCGCTTAATTTTGTTGCTGAATACTCTAATAAATAATAAAGTATGGGTAATGGTATCTTTTTGCTTGATATTTCGCATCTGACAGAAACGGGGATGACTTCTTTTATAAAAGGGGAGATTGTGTTATCGGACAATATAGAGGTCCCTTTCTCCGAACCTGTAGAGCAGTTACCACAAAACAACTTTCCTGTTCAGGCGGGAATGTCTATCGTGCTGTTTTGTCTGGAGGGGGAGATACATATACGAATTTCTTTGAAGGAATATGTCTTGCGTCCGAATATGTTTTGCGTTATAATCACGGGAATGATTTTTGAAGTCCTTTCCATCAGTTATGACTTTCGTGGATTTATGATAGCTACCCGAACAGACTTTATGCCTACTACGGAAAAGACGACTCAGGTAATGTCTTTTTATAAATGTTTGCAGAATAGACACTGCTTCACTTTTGCAGAAAAGGAAGCGGGAGAATTTGTCCGGATCTATCGTTCTGCTAAAGCGACTTTGCAGGAGTCGGATCATCCTTTCAAGATTCCTATGTTGCAGTCTTACGTACAGATTTTGTATTACAGAATGCTGCCTATAGTAATCAAAGAGGAAGAATCGCAATCAAAATATTCACGCACACGGCAGGAAGAGATCTTTCAACGGTTTATCGGCGAAGTGGAGAAACACTATCGGAAAGAACGTAGTGTGAAGTTTTATGCGGACTTGTTGTGCATTTCTCCTAAATATCTTTCTACTGTAGTTTATAAAGTCAGCCGGCAGTTGGCAGGGCAGTGGATTGATGCTTATGTAATACTTGAAGCAAAGACATTATTAAAATCAGGGAAGCTGACCATTCAGCAGATCAGCGAACAGCTGAACTTCTCGAATCAATCATTCTTCGGGAAGTTCTTTAAGCGCTGTGCTGGTATGTCTCCAAAGGACTATATGAACAGTTGATCTGTTATTTCTTAGAATCGGCAGCGGAGATCTATTCCGAATTGTACGGGACGTCCTTTCTGCATAAATCCTTTGTTCATCGTTTCAAAGTAGAAGGCTGCATAGTCTTTGTCCAGGAAGTTGCGTGCCCAGAAGCTGATCATTGCATTCCCTTTTTCAAGATTTGCACGCCAGTTCAGTGTGCCGTAGAAGGCTTGGCTGACGTCATTTTGTTCGGTCCAGTAGATGCGTCCGGCAGCATTGTAGTTTGCTTGGAATACAATGCGGTCGAAGATGGAACGGGAGCTACAGGTGATGGCGTATTCTCCTCCGATATTAAGCGTATGCTTGGGGACGAAGGGAACATATTTGCCGTTGTAGTCAGCTTTTACAGTCAGGTTGCCATCCTTGTCTGCTTCATTTATAATATAGTCGGTAAAGGTGGCATACGTATATCCGTAACTTGCGTTCAGACTTAGTTCGTTGGTCACGCTGGCACGGAGGGATGCTTCTGCACCGTAGCTGCGGCTTTTTCCGGCATTGATAGTGATACGTCCCAGCCCGCTTGCCGCAAATTGGGAAATTTGCTGGTCGCGGGTATCCATGTAGAATACTGCGAAGTCTGCCCAAAGTTTGCCTTCCCATAAGGTAAGATGGCTTCCCAACTCATAGTTCCATGAATATTCGGGCTTGTATGTGGTGGATTTCTTTACATCTGGTTCATTGGGTATCCGGGAACTTAACATCTGTTCAAATATGGCTCCGTATTGGGGATGCTTTCCAAGATTCGGACTTTCCATAATAGCATTCATCATAGAACGAGTCATTTCTGTTTGGGATAGGTCAGAGAACATTTGTATATTATATCCTCCCGAACGATATCCTTTAGCAACAGTAGCATAAATATTATTGCGTTTGTTCCATTCATATTGGATGGCAAATTTAGGAAGAAGTTGTAAATAGTCTGTTGATAACTTTCCTACAAAGGAAGTAGGAGCTTTCATATTATGATCACTAAGATTGAGTGAGGCAGGCCCCATTGCCATGCTCAGGTCAAAGTCAAAATCGACCGGAGTGCTGACTGAATTGTACTTCATGCTTATCTTTTCATAGTCGAGTCGAAGTCCGGCGGTGAAAGAAAGTCCTTCTGTAAATAGGTCATTGAAAGTTGATTCGTGATAGAGGGCGCCGCTTAGGGTGGGGGTGTCAAAAGTGCCTCCGACACTCAATGTGGGGTTATGTATAGTCATGCGCATAGTTGGACCTTTGCCTTCCATTGCTGCAAAAGCATTATTAGCGTTATCTTCTATCATCGTTTTGACCCCTTCTTCTTTGAACAATACAGGACCTGTGGTGTGCAGCCATTGATAGAATCCGAAAGCTCCTGTTGCCCATTGCCATCTTTTCCCCGGTTTAGCTTTTAGGATAATTTCTTCGGAGATGGTATTAGACCGTTGTTTCTGTTCAATATTGAAGATATCCCGTTCAGTGAAGTCTTGATCGAGAAACATGCGGTCTTTCAGATTCTGATACCCTGTTACGGCACTTAAAATAAAGTTTTGAGCTTGATATTCAATGTTAATACCTGTATTGAGCAGTCCGCGATAGTAGCTGCTCCGGTCATTATATGAAATTTTTCCGATATAATCTGCCCGGTCTTCAGTAAGCACTTTTCCTTTTTCTTTGGCTTCTGCTATGCCGTTTTGAGTAATCCCAGTGTAATAATAAGGATAGCCGCCCTGATCACTATATTCATAACTAAGAGCCATATCTATTTTTAGATTGGATGTAGGCATATAGATGCCACGGAAACGCCCACCGCCTGCATTGCTTTTATCTACCTTCTCATTATTTCTTGCTGAATTTTCGAAGAACCCACCTGTATGTTCGTAAAATCCTCCGGTGGAGAAAGCGAAGCGATCGGATAAACGATGATAGTGTGTTAATGAAACATTGTAATTGTTATAGGTGGCAGCTCCCATCCGTATATCAGTCCCCTGATAAGTGAAAGGAGATTTAGTGTGTACTTTGATGAGGCCTCCCATTGTATTACGGCCATAAAGAGTTCCTTGCGGACCACGGAGAATATCAATACGTTCAATATCAGCATAATTGAAGTCGAAAGCTGATTTGTCAATATAAGGAATATTATCTACGTAAAGTCCCACTGATGGAGTATTGATACGAGAACCGATTCCACGGATATAAATGGAGGTAGTCAGTTTCGAACCATAATCCGGAATAAATAAGTTAGGAACAATGCCCGTTAGATTTTTCACGGAGTTCACTTGGTTAGCCTGCATGTCTTTCTGTGACAATACAGTTGTAGCTGCCGGCAGCTCACGTAGTTTCCGGTTTTCTTTCGGAGTGGCGATCACTACCACTTCTTCGATGTCTACTACTTTAAGAGAATCTTTAGGGAAATCTTCAGCCCATGTTGTTCCTGTCGTCAGGAGTGCGAGGGCAATCATAATATTCTTTGTTTTCATTCGCAGTTAATTTGTCTGGTGCAAAGTAACGGCAAATATATAAAGTAGGCAATCCTCATTTATTAGGATTATGCTTCATTTTTTAAGAAGTCAGATTCGGTCCGCCTCTATGTATCCGTTCATTACGGCATAGATGGTTAATCCTGATACAGACTTGATTCCAAGTTTTTCCGTGATGTTTTTCCTGTGGGTGATGACGGTAGTCAGACTGATATTCAGTTTGTCGGCAATCTCTTTGTTGATTAATCCTTTGGTAATCAGTACCAGCACCTCTATTTCACGGGCAGATAAGATTTCCTGATGTACCTCCGGCATGGCAATCGGGGGCATATCTTTTACAGGATAGCCGTTGTGGTGTGCATGTTGATGAAGCTTCAAAAGACTTTTCACCAGTTTTTCTTCCGGTTCGTAGATATTGAGTACAGGCACACCCGACAGTTGGAATTGCGGGCTGTCACTGGCCAGCACAATTGTTTTCCGCTTTCGGGGGAGGAAGAAGGCATTGTGTTCAACATAGATTTGTGCCGAGATGAAGTAATGGGCATACATGTCCGGAGTATCATCCATTAGTTCACTGAAACTGTGGAAGGTACGGATGGTTGCCATTGGAATAATTTCTTCCAATATACTTTTCAGTCCGAGACAAGTGAGGGTATTGGACTCGATAATGGCTATTTCAGGTTTGTAGTTCATAACTTTTTCTGTTTAAGTAAGGTCTTGAAGTCTATTTCATCAAATTTGAAAATATTTTCATCGAAGAATTTGTGTATCGGACAATAGCAAACGATCATGTCAAAATCTTTAGCAGCCTCTATCGGAATCATTAGCTCATATTTGGACTTATTTTCTTTCCTTGTTTCCCAAACTGCGACTTTCTTTTGGCCATCAATGATGTGAATGTATATTTGGGTAGACTCGGGTCGAGATTCTTCTCCCTGAGCTTCTAGCTCAATATAGTAAAGTGACTTGGATTTCTTTTCAAACTTTTGTATGGCATTAAAATAGAATTCCATACAATAGTACGCTAATGTGGAGTCTGTCAGACAACGTCGGAAAGGTTTATCCACTTCGCAGGGGGTAAAGACGTAATAGTGCTTTTGGTATGAATGTAGCGGTATCCAATCGGTTGGCAAATCAAGCAAATCAACTTTTGATAACGGCGGCATTTGTTTTTCATGCCTGTATCTTCTCCATGCGTCCAAATCATATTGACCTTGTTCCGGATGATAACTTGGAGTAAATATAGGTTGGGCTATATTATTATAATGGATCGAATTTTTATCGGGCTCAACGTATATGACAGTATTTAGGTATAGCTTTCCATCCTCCTTGTCATATTCTTTAAGGAAGATAGTAGTGTCATTTTCTACGAAACGTCCCATTACGATTGTGTTGTATTTACTTTGGAGCACAGTATCCTTGTACTCTTTAGCATAGCTTTTGCTTTCAGACCCTTTCTTCTGTGTACAGCCTATTATGGCTCCTGCCGAGATCATAGTACTTAATAGGAATAATGCCGTTCTCATAACCATTTATATATAAATAGGTTAGTTATTTACTTTTAAGAAATTTGCTACCGCTTCCGCACACCGTTCTCCATCTACTCCTGCCGAAACAATTCCACCTGCATACCCTGCACCTTCTCCGCAGGGAAACAACCCGCGAACAGTGATGTGCTGTAACGTCTCCTTATCCCGCACGATGCGGACTGGGGAAGAAGTACGAGTCTCTACTCCAATCATCACCGCTTCATTCGTAAGGAAACCATGACTACTACGCCCGAACTGCTGAAAACCGAGAGATAACCTTTTGCTGATAAAGTCCGGCATCCAGAAATGAAGCGGAGAAGAAATCAGCCCCGGACTATATGAAGACTCCGGTAAATCATAGCTTAACTTCTTGCGGGTAAAGTCCAGCATACGTTGTGCCGGTGCCGTTTGGCGCCTGCCACCCTGCAACCAGCATTGACGTTCCAACTCCTCCTGAAAGTGAAGGGGAGTAAGTTGAGTATTGAGAGTCGAGAGCTGAGAATTGCTCAGCAATGGGTTAATGGCTAATAACTGCTCATTTTGTTGCGCAGCCCATTCTCCATTCTCCATTTTCCATTCTCCATTAATTAAATCTTCCGGTTGAATCTCTACCACCATTCCTGAGTTACTCCAACGCGATCCGCGGTTAGAAGGAGACATTCCGTTTACTACAACTTGTTCCGGTCCGCTGGCGGCAGGAACAATGAAACCGCCGGGACACATACAGAAGCTATAAACTCCTCTGCCTTCAGCTTGTGTCACGAAGCTGTATTCGGCAGCAGGAAGGTATTTCCCCCGCCCGTTCTTATTGTGGTATTGTATCTGGTCGATCAGCATAGCCGGATGTTCCAGCCGGACACCGACAGCGATTCCTTTGGCTTCTATCGTAATACCGTTTGCAGCCAGCCAGCGATATACATCCCTTGCGGAATGTCCGGTTGCCAGTATCACAGGACCGAGAAAAGTCTTTCCTGTGTTGGTTTCAATACCTTTGATTTCGTTGTTCTCAATAATCAGTGCATCCATTCTGGTCTGAAAATGCACCTCTCCACCACACTCGATAATCGTATTCCGCATATTCTCAATGACACGCGGGAGTTTGTCTGTCCCAATGTGAGGATGGGCATCGGCCAGTATAGCCGCAGAAGCTCCGTGCTGACAGAATACATTCAGTATCTTGTCTATATTTCCTCTTTTCTTGCTACGGGTGTAAAGTTTTCCATCCGAATAGGCTCCTGCGCCTCCTTCGCCAAAACTATAGTTCGATTCCGGATCTACGGTATGTTCTCTGCTGATTTGTGCCAGATCTTTTTTCCGTTCGCGCACATCTTTTCCTCGTTCTACGATAACCGGACGTAGTCCGAGTTCGATGAGGCGTAAGGCGGCAAACAGTCCGCCGGGACCGGCACCTACTATGATAACCTGTGGCTTGCCTTCCACATTATTATATATAGTGCGTTCGAATTCATCCTCCTTGGGCATCTCATTAATGTATGCCCGTACTTTCAGGTTGACAAAGATAGTCCGTTGACGTGCATCGATGCTCCGTTTCAGTATTCGGGTAGCAGTGATATTACGCAGGTTAATGCCTTTTTCTTTAGATATATATTCTTTCAGTCGCTGTTCGTTTGCTGCGATTTCGGGAAGGATGCGGAGTTGGTATTCTTGTGTCATGGATTTATATTAATTTAAACTTATCCGAAGAGTGCTCTGAATGCCTCTTCCACCTTTCTTACAGGTACTAATTCTATTTTTAGTTTTTGGGTATCAATCCCTTGCAGATTATATTTCGGAAGCAGGAACCGTTTGAATCCTAACTTTTCCGCTTCTCCGATTCGCTGCTCTATTCGATTTACGGGGCGTATCTCTCCCGACAGACCGATTTCTCCTGCCATACAGACTTCCGGTTCGACAGCCGCATCCATATTGGAAGAAAGGATGGCACTGATCACTGCCAGGTCAATAGCCGGATCATTCACCTTCAATCCTCCGGCAATATTCAGAAACACATCTTTCTGCGCAAGCTTGAAGCCTACGCGCTTTTCGAGAACAGCCAGAAGCATATTCATTCTCCGTATATCGAAGCCGGTTGCCGACCGTTGAGGATTTCCATAGACGGCAGAACTCACCAAAGCCTGCGTCTCAATCAGGAACGGGCGTACTCCCTCGATAGCAGAAGCAATCGCTACTCCGCTCATCCCTTCATGATCCTGACTTAACAATAACTCCGAAGGATTGCTGACCTGACGTAATCCGTCCTGACGCATTTCGTAAATACCTAGTTCGGCAGTGCTTCCGAATCGGTTCTTAATGCTTCGCAGAATACGGTACATATAATGCTGGTCTCCTTCAAACTGGAGAACTGTATCTACAATATGCTCCAGTACCTTTGGGCCTGCAATGCTGCCTTCTTTATTTATATGTCCGATCAGCAGGACGGGTGTATGCGTTTCTTTGGCAAAACGGAGAATCGATGCCGAACATTCCCTTACCTGGGCAATGCTTCCGGGAGATGATTCAATATTTTCCGTGGAAATAGTCTGTATGGAGTCGATAATGACCAGGTCGGGACTGGTGTTCTTGATATGCACGTAAATCTGTTCAAGTGAAGTCTCACAAACGATCAGACAGTCGCTGGAGACTTCCGAAAGGCGGTCGGCGCGTAGTTTCAGCTGTCGTGCGCTCTCTTCACCGGATACATAGAGAATCTTCTTGTCTGGCATACGCAAGACAGTCTGCATGACGAGTGTCGATTTTCCGATTCCCGGTTCGCCGCCGATCAAAACCAGAGAGCCGGGCACAAGTCCTCCGCCCAATACACGATTCAGTTCGTCGTCGTGCATATTGATGCGCGGCTCATCATCGGCTTCTATTTCGCTGAGGATAACAGGTTTCGCTTTCTGCGTCTCGATGCCCGATACCGGACGGCGGTTAGTCGTTTCTTTCCGTACGATCTCTTCTACATACGTATTCCATTCTCCGCACGACGGACACTTGCCCACCCATTTCGGTGATTCCTGTCCGCAGTTACTGCATACATATACGGTTTTTTCTTTTGCCATTTTCTTTTTCCTTTAATATAAGAACCCGAATGCCCATAACGGAATTTTGTTTCCTGCTGAATATTCTATATCATCTGCGGCTATAAATGCCTTTTTGCTGCCAGCTATCTGTTTTCCGTCCTTACTTTTTCCGCCAACTTCTATTGTGTATTTGCTGTCTATCGTGTAGTCTGCACTACGTGTACAGTATTCTACTCTATGCAGATAAGAAAGTTGGTTCACCATAAATACTTCTCTCAATGTGCCCTTGTTCACATCCTTGAAAGTCAGCGCATAAAGTAAATTGGTATTTTCCATGTATATCTTATCCGGTTTTTGTAGCTTTTTGATAGAGTCGTTGTCCGAATAAAGAAGATGAATTAACTTGGCTCTGTCCAAATATTGCAGATAGGCCAGAATGGTGGTACGCGAGAGTTCTGCCAGGGCAGAGAGCTTAGTGATATCCACCATAAACGGAACTTCGGAGGAAAGGATACCTAACAGGCTTTTCAATTTCCGTACATTACTGATATCTACTCCACATTGTTGGGGAAGTTCAATCTCAAGTATCAAATTCGTTATATTCTCGATTCGTGTATAATACTCTGCATTTCCTTCCAGATAAAAAGGATAATACCCATGTTTCAGATAATCCTCAAAATGAGCCAGTGGTCTGCATTGAGAGTTGACCTCATTGCAAATTCCGTCACTGCTCTCCAAGATCTCTTCCAATGTATAGGGGCGGATATGAATCTGATGAAATAACTTCAGATATTCACGGTAAGAGAGTCCTTGCATATTGTATGATATGCATCGGCGTGACAAATCTGCTTCTGCATTCAGAAGTTGAAGTAAGGAGGAGCCTGTGAATACTATTTTCAGTTCGGGAAACTCGTCATATATATTTTTAATCTCCTTGCTCCAGGATGGATATTTATGTACTTCATCCAGAAAGAGACATTTTCCTCCTTTCAGATAAAACTGTTCAGCCAATTCGCTAAGCGTATGTTGAGTGAAATACAGACTATCCAGACTTGTGTATAAGGCGCTCTGACTATCGTTTGCATAATGAAGTTTCAGGTATTGAAGCATTAAAGTCGTTTTTCCGACTCCACGTGCTCCGCGGATGGCAATCAGTCGGTTATCCCAATTGATTGTATCCATTAAGCTCCTGATATAAGTAGTGGAAGTGGCTGTTAGTAACCTTTTATATCTTCTGATTAGTGTATCCATATCCTTATTTGTTTTCTATGGAATACAAAAATAGGCATAATTTGTTCAACGCGCAAAACAAATTCGGATAAAATCTGTTCAACGCATTAAACAAAAGGTCCTTATAGAGTGATCTCACCAGCTATCGACCGATTCATACGATCACGAACCTCATCCGGAGTATATCCGTGTCCCAATAAGAACATCAATTTAGTCACGGCCGATTCTGTCGTACTGTCATATCCGGAGACCACTCCTGCCTGTAGTAGCTGGTACCCCGTTTCGTAACGTTCCATCTCCACCATTCCGGCATTGCACTGGGTTACATTGACAATGACAATCCCCTGCGCACTGGCCTGACAAAGCCTGCGGATAAACCATTCCTTTCGGGGAGCATTGCCGGAACCATACGTTTCGAGTACGACCGCTTTTAATCCTTTGGTCCCTAACATCGTAGCTATTACATTCTCCTGAATGCCGGGGAATAACTTGAGAACCACGATGTTCGTATCCAATAAATAATGTGGCACTAACTCCTGCTTGCTTTTGTTGACATGAATCTGTGCTTGATTATATTTAATGTGAATACCTGCTTCCGCCAATACCGGGTAATTGAATGAGCGGAATGCGTTGAAGTTTTCCGCGTTCATCTTTGTCGTACGGTTTCCCCTCATCAGATGATTCTCAAAGAAGATGCAGACTTCCGGAACGAGTGCTTTCCCCTCCTTATCCTGTGCGGCGGCAATTTCGATACTTGTCATCAGGTTTTCCTTGCCGTCCGTGCGGAGCACCCCTATCGGGAGTTGGGAGCCCGTAAGGATCACAGGTTTGTCCAGTCCTTCCAGCATAAAACTCAGGGCGGAGGCTGTATAAGCCATCGTATCCGTTCCGTGCAAAATGACGAAGCCATGATAGAGATCATAGTTCTCATGAATAATGTGTACCAGCTTTCTCCACATATCGGGTTCCATGTCCGAAGAGTCCATCGGAGGGTCAAACTGATAAGTATCAATCGGGAAGTTGAATTTTTGCAATTCGGGGATATGCCTCTGGAGTTGTTCGAAGTTGAAGTTCTCCAATGCGCCTGTTGCGGTGTTTTCAATCATTCCAATTGTCCCACCGGTGTATATTAACAATACGGAAGTATTTAACGGGGTCATATGCTGTTTTTATGCTGTTGTTTTTGCAAATATAATAATATAAACGATATATAAATAGCAAAATGTCATAAAAGTGCAGGGCTTTTATGGGAGGGAAAAGAGACGGGATGTTCTTTTTATCAGAAAAAAACCGAAAAAAGTGATAGATTGAACGTTTTTATTATTACTTTTGCGACACTTATCAAAAACAAGAGTAGAAACAAGGACTATGATGAAGTACTATCCACATACAGTCACATCCATGTGTACCATGACCCTTTGGGGTTAATGGATAGTATTTGTGTATCTACGTGATTCACGCCTGTGTAAGTAGGCAAAACTCAATTTTAATTTTTTCGTAAACAACCAATCACCCTGTAATAACTATACTCGAGGGGATTGTATTTAAATATGTATCTTCATGAAAGTAATGAAATTCGGCGGAACGTCCGTAGGTTCCGTGAACAGCATTTTAAGTGTAAAGAGAATTGTAGAGTCGGCCAGTGAGCCGGTAATTGTAGTTGTTTCCGCGTTAGGGGGCATCACTGACAAATTGATTAATACATCGAAGATGGCGGCAGCCGGAGATTCGGCCTACGAAGGAGAATTCCGCGAAATCGTCTATCGTCATGTGGAGATGATTAAAGAAGTGATTCCTGCCGGAGCAGGGCAAGTGGCATTGCAACGTCAGATTGGCGAATTGCTGAATGAGTTGAAAGACATTTTCCAGGGTATCTATCTGATCAGAGACCTTTCCCCGAAAACATCGGATACCATTGTCAGCTATGGCGAACGTCTTTCGTCCATCATCGTTGCCGAACTGATCGATGAGGCAAAATGGTTTGATTCACGTACTTTTATCAAGACTGAAAAGAAGCATAATAAACATACGATTGATGCCGATCTGACTAATCAGTTAGTAAAAGAGGCTTTCCATTCCATTCCGAAAGTATCGTTGGTTCCCGGATTTATTTCTTCGGATAAGGTGTCGGGAGACGTAACGAATCTCGGTCGTGGTGGTTCGGATTATACGGCTGCCATTATTGCCGCAGCGCTCGATGCCGGCAGTCTGGAGATATGGACCGATGTAGACGGCTTTATGACTGCCGATCCTCGCGTGATCTCAACAGCTTATACTATTTCCGAACTGAGCTATGTGGAAGCAACCGAACTTTGTAACTTCGGTGCGAAAGTTGTTTATCCGCCGACGATCTATCCGGTATGTCATAAGAATATTCCTATTATAATAAAGAACACGTTCAATCCTGACGGAGTGGGAACAGTTATCAAGCAAGAGACTTCCAATCCGCAGAGTAAGGCCATTAAAGGTATTTCCTCTATCAATGATACGAGTCTGATCACTGTTCAGGGGCTGGGTATGGTAGGTGTGATCGGTGTAAACTACCGCATCTTTAAGGCTTTGGCAAAGAATGGAATCAGTGTATTCCTCGTTTCGCAGGCTTCATCAGAGAACAGTACCTCTATCGGTGTTCGGAATGCTGATGCCGATCTGGCTTGTGAAGTGCTGAATGAAGAATTTGCGAAAGAGATCGAGATGGGAGAGATTTCTCCGATCCTTGCAGAGAGAAATCTGGCTACGGTGGCAATCGTTGGCGAGAATATGAAGCATACACCGGGTATAGCAGGTAAGCTCTTCGGTACATTGGGACGTAATGGTATCAATGTAATCGCTTGTGCGCAGGGAGCTTCGGAAACCAACATTTCTTTTGTTGTCGATTCCAAGTCATTGCGTAAATCTCTGAACGTTATCCATGACTCCTTCTTCCTGTCCGAATATCAGGTATTGAATCTCTTTATCTGCGGTATCGGTACGGTTGGCGGTAGTCTGGTAGAGCAGATTCGTTGCCAGCAACAGAAGCTGATGATGGAGAACGGATTGAAGTTGCACGTCGTAGGTATTATCGATGCTGCGAAAGCCATGTTCAGTCGTGAGGGATTTGACCTTGCCAATTTCCGTGAGGAGTTGCAGAAGAAAGGCAAGGATAGTAACTTGCAGACGATCCGTGACGAAATAGTCGGAATGAATATCTTCAACTCCGTATTCGTGGATTGTACGGCAAGTCCGGACATCGCGTCGCTTTACAAAGACCTTTTGCAGCACAACGTTTCCGTAGTGGCAGCCAATAAGATCGCTGCATCTTCGGCTTACGAGAACTATCGCGAACTGAAAACGATTGCCCGTCAACGGGGTGTGAAGTACTTGTTTGAAACAAACGTAGGTGCGGGACTGCCGATTATCAATACCATCAACGACCTGATTCACAGTGGTGACAAGATACTAAAGATTGAAGCCGTACTTTCGGGTACATTGAACTATATCTTTAATAAGATCAGCGCTGACATTCCTTTCAGCCGCACGATTAAGATGGCACAGGAAGAACGCTATTCCGAACCGGACCCGCGTATCGACCTGAGCGGAAAAGACGTGATCCGCAAACTGGTGATTCTGGCACGTGAAGCCGGATACCACATCGAGCAGGAAGACGTAGAAAAGAATCTCTTTGTTCCGAACGACTTCTTCGAAGGTTCGCTGGATGACTTCTGGAAACGAGTGCCGAGCCTCGACGCAGACTTCGAAGCCCGTCGTCAGGTATTGGAGAAAGAACATAAACATTGGCGCTTTGTTGCCAAACTGGAAGACGGAAAAGCCTCTGTAGGCCTTCAGGAAGTGGGTGCCAACCATCCGTTCTACGGACTGGAAGGCAGCAACAACATCATCTTGCTGACTACGGAACGCTATAAAGAATATCCGATGATGATTCAAGGATACGGTGCCGGTGCCGGAGTAACGGCTGCGGGAGTATTCGCTGATATCATGAGTATCGCAAACGTTTAATTAATGGAGAATGGATAATGGAGAGTGGATAATGGCTTTGCAGCTTGTGGCACCGCTCATTATTTTTAATGAATTCTCATTGTATCTTTCATTATCCATTTTCCATTATCCATTAAAAAATTAAAGAAGTGAAGCATATTATTATACTGGGAGACGGAATGGCCGACTGGCCAGTGAAGTCATTGGGGGACAAGACGCTCCTGCAATATGCGAAGACGCCTTATATGGATAAGTTAGCCCGCATGGGACGCAATGGACGTTTGATAACTGTTGCCGAAGGTTTCCATCCGGGTAGTGAGGTTGCCAACATGTCCGTGTTGGGATATAATCTTCCGAAAGTGTACGAAGGACGCGGGCCGCTCGAAGCAGCCAGTATCGGTGTAGACCTGAAACCGGGAGAAATGGCGATGCGTTGTAATTTGATTTGTGTGGAAGGAGAGATTCTGAAGAATCACTCTTCCGGACATATATCTACGGAAGAAGCGGATGTACTGATCCAGTATCTGCAAGAGAAGCTGGGGAATGACCGCGTACGTTTCCATACAGGAGTTCAGTATCGTCATCTGCTTGTTATCAAGGGGGGGAATAAAGAACTGGATTGCACCCCTCCGCACGATGTCCCGTTGAAACCTTTCCGCCCGTTAATGGTGAAACCCTTAGTGCCGGAAGCGCAGGAAACGGCGGACCTTATCAATGATCTTATTCTTAAATCACAGGAACTGCTGAAGAACCATCCGTTGAATCTGAAACGGATGTCGGAAGGCAAGGACCCTGCAAACAGCATCTGGCCCTGGAGTCCCGGCTATCGTCCGCAGATGCCTGCTTTCTCCGAAACCTTTCCGCAAGTAAAGAAAGGAGCAGTTATTTCGGCTGTCGACTTGATTAACGGAATCGGATATTATGCCGGCTTACGCCGTATTGCGGTAGAGGGAGCCACCGGACTGTATAATACAAATTATGAGAATAAAGTAGCTGCCGCTCTGGAAGCACTGAAGACGGACGATTTCGTTTATCTTCATATCGAGGCCAGTGATGAGGCGGGACACGAAGGAGATATCGACCTGAAACTCCTGACGATAGAGAACCTCGATAAACGTGCTGTAGGTCCTATCTACGAAGCAGTGAAGGACTGGGACGAGCCTGTGGCGATTGCCGTATTGCCCGACCATCCTACTCCCTGCGAACTTCGCACCCATACCTCCGATCCTATACCGTTCCTTATCTGGTATCCGGGCATCGAACCGGATGAAGTGCAGACGTATGACGAGATATCGGCATGCGACGGCAGTTACGGTGTGCTGAAAGAAGATGAGTTTATAAAAGAATTTATGAATCAAAAGAATATCCAATGAAATACTATAGTACAAATAAACAAGCGCCGATGGCTTCTTTGCAGGAAGCTGTAGTAAAAGGGCTTGCCGCCGACAGAGGACTTTTCATGCCAATGACTATCAAGCCTCTTCCCCAAGAATTTTACGATACGATAGATACTTTGTCTTTTCAGGAGATTGCTTATCGTGTAGCCGATGCTTTCTTTGGCGAAGACATCCCTGCCGATACCCTGAAACAAATAGTGTATGACACATTGAGCTTTGATGTACCGTTGGTGAAAGTGACGGACAACATCTATTCTCTGGAACTTTTCCACGGACCGACTCTGGCTTTCAAAGATGTAGGCGGCCGTTTTATGGCACGTTTGCTGGGCTACTTTATCAAGAAAGAAGGCCAGAAGGATGTGAATGTATTGGTAGCGACTTCCGGTGATACGGGAAGTGCCGTTGCCAACGGTTTTCTGGGTGTGGAAGGTATTCATGTATATGTACTCTACCCGAAAGGAAAAGTCAGCGAAATACAGGAAAAACAGTTCACTACTTTGGGACAGAATATCACCGCTCTCGAAGTGGACGGGACGTTTGATGATTGTCAGGCACTGGTAAAAGCTGCTTTCATGGATAAGGAACTGAATGAACATCTGTCACTGACTTCCGCCAATTCTATCAATGTAGCCCGCTTCCTGCCGCAAGCATTCTATTATTTCTATGCTTATGCACAACTGAAGCGTGCCGGAAAAGCCGACAATGCCGTGATTTGTGTTCCTAGCGGAAACTTCGGAAACATCACAGCCGGATTGTTCGGCAAAAAGATGGGCTTGCCTGTCAAACGTTTTATTGCTGCCAACAATCGCAACGATATATTCTATCAATACCTGCAAACAGGTAAATATAATCCCCGCCCATCTGTTGCAACCATTGCCAATGCTATGGACGTAGGTGATCCGAGCAACTTTGCCCGTGTGCTTGACTTGTATGGCGGTTCTCATGCTGACATTTCTGCTGAGATTTCGGGAACTACATATACCGACGAGCAGATTCGCGAAACAGTGAAAGAAACCTGGAAGGAACATCATTACCTGCTCGATCCTCATGGAGCTTGCGGTTATCGCGCTTTGCAAGAAGGACTGAAACAGGGCGAAACGGGAGTCTTCCTTGAAACTGCTCATCCTGCTAAATTCCTGGAAACTGTAGAAAGTATCATTGGCGAAGCGGTAGAAATACCTGCCAAGTTGCAGGAATTTATGAAAGGGGAGAAAAAGAGCTTGCAAATGACGAAAGAATTTGCAGACTTCAAGAAGTATTTGCTTTCTGTTTGATTGGGTTTTAAAGCAAGGTATAAAAGAAATAATTATGCAAGATATAGTAAACGGACGCTGTGGTTGGTGTGGAACCGACGAACTGTATGTGAAATATCATGATCAGGAGTGGGGAAATTTGGTGACTGACGACAAGACGCTGTTTGAGTTTCTTGTGCTGGAAAGTGCCCAGGCGGGGCTGAGCTGGATAACCATCCTCAGAAAACGGGAGGGTTATCGCAAAGCCTTTTGCGATTTTGATGTCGAACGGGTGGCACAGATGACTGATGAAGATGTAGAACGGTTAATGCACTTTGAAGGCATTGTGAAAAACCGTCTGAAAATCAAATCGACCATTACCAACGCCAGACAATTCCTTGCTATACAAAAGGAGTTCGGTAGTTTTTACGACTACACTCTCTCATTCTTTCCCGACAGAAAGCCTATTGTCAATACCTTTTGTTCATTGAGCGAGATTCCGGCATCTTCTCCCGAATCCGATGCAATGAGTAAGGACATGAAAAAGCGCGGATTCAAATTCTTTGGAACAACGATTTGTTATGCTCACTTACAGGCTTCGGGATTTATCAACGATCACTTGAAGGATTGTATTTGCCGGAAAAAATAAATGACGTGCGGAAATAATTCAAATCTGTTTAGGAATGAACTAAACAGTAGTACACAATAGTAACTCCATTCTCCTCCTTCCCGAAGGAGGAGAATGGAAGATAGAACCGACTATCATTTAGCTCATAACAATACGAAAAGGAATAAATTGCTTTGAGCCGCTCTACTAGAGAATTGAAATATCCAAAATTGCTGTCATCTGTCACCAAATGATAGATAACGCACTGATTATAAACTAATAAAGAGGTGACAGCACAGCGTGACGGCATTGTGACAGCATATTTTGCTATCACAATGTCGTCACGCTGTGTTATTATATCCTGCTACAATAATATACTGACCTCTTGGAATGATAAGTCAGGAATACCTTAGCTTAGTTAGTTTCCATGCAATGAAACTATAGTTCCAAAGCCTTGAAACCAATAGTTTCAAGCTGAAGAAACTTTAGTTCCAAACTGCAGAAACTAAAGTTTCAAGCGCTGGAAACTCTAGTTCCAAGACCGTGAAACTAAAGTTTCATTAGGCAAAAAAAATAATAGTTCCACAGTAGGAAACTATCAGTAGTAAGGCAGATGAAAGAATATTTTTCCGGAACAGGGATTTAATAAGCAAGGAATACTAAATATTCTCCTGTACAATGAATGGTAAACTCATCTGCTGTTGCTTCATTAAGTGTTCCCTGCCACCAGTTGCTGAAGTCGCTTAGCGGATAAAACAATCCTTCTCCTTTTAATCCTTCAGCTCCAAAATTGATGATAGAGACCTGCTGACCGGGATGTGAGGCAAAACTTTGCGTATCACTCACAGGAATAAATGTCCCGTAATCAGTGACTGTCCGTACTTCCATACCACTTCTCATATACTCCACGAGCAGGCTGATGTTTCCTAATGTATGATCTTCCCGTTTGCCGGTAGCACCTACGATGGCGATTTTCCGTATCCCTTTACTTTGCAGATAATGGACAGCTTTGGTCTGATCATTCGTCTCCTGATCCGAAATTTGAAGGATAATAGAGGAAAAACGCTTTTTATATTCCGGCAGGAGCGAGTCTCCATCGCCTATGATCACGTCGGGAGTATGTCCGCGGGAAATATATTCATTGGCGGCCCCGTCGCAACAAACGACGAATTGGGCTTCTGCCAAAAGACGCAGGGGAAGTTCGTGCGCAGGATATTCACCGTTGGCAAGTATGACGGCTTGGGGTATATAGTGTTCGTTTATCATTGCATGTTCATTATTTTTTTCCATTTAAAGTAGCCAAAGATAGCTATAATGGAGTAAAGTCCGTACAATGCGGAGGTGAAATAGAGATCTTTATAGATATAAAGTCCGCAACAGACGATGTCGACAAGAATCCAGGCAAACCATTGCTCGATGTATTTGCGTGCCAGCATCCACATTCCGACAATGCTCAACGCCGTTGTGAAACTGTCCAGCCACGGAACGTTACTGTCTGTGTATTCGATAAGTATCCGGGCGATGCCGATGAAAGACACGATAAACACAAGGAATAGTGGCAGATAGCATTTCCACGGGGTATGTATAATGGGGAGACTTTTCTTTTCCCCGTGTCCCCACATCCAGAAGAACCATCCGTAGATGGCAGCTATCAGATAGTAGATGTTGATGCCGAAGTCGGCATACAACCCCGCGTCGTAATAAACAAAGATATAAATGGCCGGCATGATGATGCCCGCCAGCCACAGATAGATACTGGCGCGATACTCCAGCCACAGGTAGATAATACCGATAAACGTACCGAATATCTCCAGATAATTCATTTCCATATTTGCTTATTTATTCGTTCTCTACGCCGGCATTACCCGGATCAGATTCTATGGGTATGTTCTCAGCCTGTCATGTTAGGGCACCCCTATTGCGTGAATCGGCGGTAAAATTACGAATTTAGCAGAAGGAAAACAAGGAATCATGTAAAAACAAGTCCTCCGTTGAAAAAACGAAGAGGAGATTTCAGCGGCATTTTTGCAATGCCGTGAAATCTCCTCTTCTCCTCATTTGTCGTGTATTATAAAACTTCTTTTTCTTTGGTCAGTTGCTCTTCATATAGCGTGTTACCGATCGTATATTTGAGGCTGAACTTTTTGGCGGTTGTGTTGTAGGTACTTTCTCCTGAGTCGATAATTACCGGTCCGTTTTCAGCATCCCATGCTTTGATCAAAACTTTCTTTACATCATTAGTGCCTTCCACTATCTGATCCGTGATGGTCAGTTCTATTGTACCCGTTTGGATATCAGCCTTCTCGTCGCTCTCGTTGTTCATGGCATAGAATAGTCTGACAGTGTTGACTCCGGTAGGCTTAATCGTTTTAGGCTTCTGAATCGTCTTCGGAGTTTCTCCTTCTAAGGTGGTATGGCCACTCATCTGGTAACTGCCCGAATAGTCATTCTTTAATTTTAATAGAATCAACATTTTATATCCGGATTCACTTATCGGATATCCTGTTGTACTTTCTATTTCGACGGGGATGACGTATGACTGGTCAATCTTCAGACTTGCTGTCTTTATCAACACAGGAACTTCGGCGGAAATACCTTCAGCGTGCTTGATTACCGTATTCTCCAAAGAAGGAATGGAATATAAATCAGTATCCAATGATTTATAATATTTGTCCTCATTCAGAACGGTCCAGTATTTTTTATTGTAAATATCTACCAACTCTTCGTTGATCTTCATCTTTACGTTCACATCTCGGTCTAATGCTAATGTACCGGAACTGCTGACCGTGAAATAAGTTTTCACTTCTTCGTTACTGTAGCTTACTTCTGTGGTCCATACTCGGTTGTAAGCACCGATCAGGTAGATTTCTTTCTGATATTGTTCTTTTTCAAGCAGGTCTTTTTCACAAGAAGTGATGGAGAGCGTTAACAAAGAACAGACCACTATTTTGTATATTGATCTCATTATATGTTCAATTTTATATGATTAATAATCAGTTATATGATAGAAAGGGGAAAGTTACCAATCTCCGAATCCGTCCCATCCTGGATTTTGTTTCAGTTTGGCATTTTTATCCAATACGGCTCTCGGAATAGGATAGAAGTACATCTTCCTGTCAAAGCTGCGTAATGCATACTTATGAACTACATTGACAACAGTATAGAATTGGTCTCTTTCGGTTGTCTTCTTGGTAACGTCCATACCTTGTACCGGTTTGTTTTCTTCTGTTTCTGCTAGTCCCCAACGACGCAGGTCATGATATCTTCTTCCTTCGCACGCAAATTCGATCATACGTTCGCGGATGATTAACTGACGCATCTTCACTTGATCGCTGGCATCGGCAAGGGTGATGCCCGGCAATCCGGCACGGTAACGAATCATGTTGAAGTAGTACATGATTTCCTCCGGATTATACAAAACATGATAAGTGGTGTTATCTGCCGCTTCCGTATATTTCGGTTCTCCTTTCAGTTCATTCAATGCTTCTACATAGTTCAATAGTATTTCCGCATATCTGAATACAGGGAATGTTTTCGGTTTTATTTTAGCACCTGTATGACTGGTACAGTTATCCTCCGGATGGATATATTTCTTTAGAGTATATCCCGTTAAGTTATAGTCTTCGGGATTGGCAGCCTGTTTTGCACAGTTGCCATTCACGTAATATCCTGCTGTAAAGTTAGTCACGTTGGGAGCTTCGGTTCCTGTTACCGAAGTTGCGGGCCAGAAACATTCACAGAATCCGATAGATGCGTAGAAACGCGGTTCGCGGTCCAGATACATTTTGGCAACGGTTGGTCTCAGCTCATATCCTGTGGCGATGGTAGGTACAGTACCCGCTTCTTCATAATAATCAGGTTGTTGCACATAATCTTCTCCATCTTTCATGTAGTAGGCATCTATGAGTTTCTGAGTGATTCCTAAGCCGTTCCATCCTCCCAGTTTCAACGGGAAGGCGATTGAAATGATGTTGTTGTTCAAGGGAGTAGCATAAATAAGTTCAGGGTTTTTCACAGCCAGTGCTTCTCCATTGAACATGTCTATATACGAATGGTAAGGATCGATTCCTCCTACTCCTAACGGAAATTCCGCTTGTGACGCCTGAGAGGATGCATACGTGTTTTCATCGCTGGGTACAGTGTATAATGAGTAAATACCGCTATCGATAATTCTCTTGGAGGCAGCAGCTGATTTCGCCCATTTCACCGGGTCATATTGCTGGGCTATCATGTTTCGTCCGTCGGAAGTGGTCCAGTCGGCATAATATTGATTGCCGTTGTACCACTTGGAAGCTTGGTAAAGCCGGACACGTGACATGAGGGCGGCTGCCGCATATTTGGTAGGACGTTCGAACTGAGTGCTCGGGCGCGTCGGGTCCAGTAGACTGTAAGCTTCTTCGAGGTCTTTGCAGATATATTCCACACATTCATCGTACGTGTTACGTTCGAATGACAAGTTTTCAATGTTTTCATCTACCGACAGCGGCTCTTCGGGAAGGATGACTGCCGGTCCGTAAAGTTCCAACAGATAGAAATAGAAGGAAGCTCTCATGAAATGAGTCAAACCCATAATTTCACGTCTGTCCAATCCTTTCAGGTCTTTGCATTCATCGATGCGGGTGAAGATAGTGTTACACTTACGGATACCTTTGTAGTATTGTCCCCACATGTTGTAGTAAGAATCGTTTTGCGTAATTTTGTCTGCGTACAAGTAGGTACCGGCGTACTCAGCTTTCTGCCATGACAGAAGAACTTCATCTACCGCAGTCTCGTAAGGACCGTAGGAACCGGAAAACAAGTTGCCTTGAGCGGGCATTAATGCCGCAGTTCCCCACACATAACGCTCCAGATAATCTTGTCTGGCAAAGATGGAGTCGAGTGGAGTCAGGTCGTTAAAGTATTCATCAACTGCCAGATAGTTGCATGAAGTCAGCATGAACGGGATGATTCCCAGTGTCGTGCATAGAATATGAAGGCTTTTCTTTAATATCTTTTTCATAATAGTTTTCAATTAGAACGTAGCTGTTAACTGTAAAGAGAAAGTACGCTGTAGCGGATATACGGCGCCGTTTTTAGATGCCTGTCCCGGATCCCATAGTTTCACTGAATCCCATACTGCCAGATTCTGTCCGACAAATTGCAGATTCATATCACTGATGCCCACTGTCCTTAGTACTTTATTCGTTCCGATACGATAGGAAATATCCAATGATTTCCAACGCAGGTAAGAACCATCTGCCAGCCAGAAAGTAGAAGCACGGTTATTGTTCTTATTCTCTCCGTAAGTCAGGCGCGGGAAACGTGCATTCGGGTTTTCTGTAGAAGGATCCCCTGAATACCATGCCGGTGTCCAACGATTCTTCGGGTCGTTTACGATGGATAGAATGTTGCCGACTTCTCCGCCTGAGAAGGGATAGAATCCGGAACCGCCGTATAAGAAGTTAACTTTGGCTGCTCCAGTGAATAAAGCACTGATAGTCCATCTTTTATATCTGTACTCCAGTGCAAAACCGTATTGAATTTGCGGTACATTGGAGTGTGCAATAGGAACAATATCGTCATCGTCAATTTTTCCGTCAGCGTTCACGTCTTTATAGCGGATATCTCCGGGGCGTACTTCGCCGTATGTCTGTTTCGGGCTTCGGTTGATTTCATCCTGATTTTGAAATAAGCCTAATGCAACCAAACCGCGCATAACACCATAATTTACATCGCTATACGATTGGTAAGGGTAGCGCACCGCATCTTGGTCCCAATGTACAACTTTGCTGACAGCATATGTCATGTTGGCACGCACCGTGAAAAAGTTGTCTTCGTTTATTTTCTGGTTCAGGTAAATGTTACCATCTATACCGCTACTGCGCATACGTCCTACGTTGGTATATGGGTTGGTCACGACGCCTACTTCCGAAGGCATCATTTTTCTTTCCTGGAAGATATTATCACGAGTGTCTCTGAAGATATCTACCGTTCCACCTATTTTATCATTGAGAAATTGGAAGTCGATACCCAGGTTATATTTCTTGGCTACCTCCCAATGTAAGTTATTGGCTCCGATTTGTTTTTCTGTCAATCCATTGGAACCCCAACGACTACCACCTCCAAAGTTAATCAACGTCAGATATGGGAACCGACGTCCACCACCGATCTGATCGTTACCAACTTCACCATAAGAAGCTCTGATCTTCAAAAAGTTGAGCCATCCTGCATGATTCTGCATAAATTCGTATTGGGTCGGGATCCATCCTAAGGCTATTGCAGGGAACAAACCGAATTGTTTGCCCGGTTCAAAGTTTTCGGAACCGGTGTATCCTACGTTTCCTTCTATCAGATAAGCATCTTTATAAGAGTAAGTGGCTCTGGCAGACAACGCTTGATAACGTTTGGGAATAGATGAAATTTCATCATTTGCTTCGGTGGTTTCGGTGCTTTGCATATAGTAATGTATCAAACCGGTTACACGATGTTCCTGATTGAAAAGTCTTTCATAGGCAAGTTGCGATTCGAAGTAATATCTCCGGTCACTGGCAGCACTCTTGGCGAATTGAATGTTGCTGGCTGATACCGTACGTTGTGTCATTAATGAACCGTCATTGTAACGGCCAAAGGCCTTGTATAGGTCCGGCATTTTGGAGCGGACTACGTTGTGTATATTGTTATTGTTATACGAGAACATTCCTCTGGCAGTCAAACCCTTGATCCATTTCCCGAAGTCTTGACGTAAGGTGAAATTGATGTTCATAGTGGTCCGGTTTCCCTTTTTAAATCCGGTATGGTTCAACAAGATATATGGTGAGATTTGTTCTCCGTTTTTCCCATAAGCAGGAAGCATTCCATTGGAATAACGTAAAGGCACCGTCAGGGGAGTCAGATAGGCTTGTGCGGCCCAGAGTGCGTCATTGTTAGTTCCGAATCCCGGTGCTCTGTCTTCTACAATAGCTCCGTCCATAGCCAATCCCATGATCGTCGATGAAGTTAGGTTCATGTCTACCTTTGCGCGGAAATTATATTTAGCCCATTTGACATTCGTGTTGTATTTGTTAACTTTGTCTTGCTTGAAGATAGCATCTTTGAATGTACCTCCTACACTGACAAAATATCTGGCAACTTTTCCACCACCGGATACATTTAAATAGTGCTGATGATTGATAGTTACATCTTTCAGTATCTCTTTTTGCCAGTTAACGTTTGGATATAAGTCATTATCCAGTCCTGCTTTAATAATCTCCAGTTCTGTCGGGCTATAAAGAGGGTCCATATTGCTTACCACTCGGGCTTCGTTTGCCAAGCTGGCATAATCGTATGCTTCCAGATATTCGGGCATACGGGGGGAATAAGAGAGAGTCATACTGCTTTTCCAGGTTACCTTGGTTCGACCTTCCTGACCGGAACGGGTCGTTACCAAAACAACGCCATTTGCACCACGTACACCATAAACGGCTGTTGCCGAAGCATCTTTCAAGATAGAGAAGCTCTCAATATCCGACGGGTCGAGGTCGTTGAGGTTTCCTTCAATACCGTCAATCAAAACCAGCGCAGACTGGTTGGCACCAAATGTGCTGATACCGCGAATCCAGAACTCAGAAACATCCTGCCCCGGTTCGCCGCTTCGGTCAACGGCTATAATACCGGGAACCACACCTCCCAGCATATTGGCTACGGAAGTTGACGGAGCACTGATGGCAGCCGGATTGACACTGGTGACAGCACCTACCACGCTGACTTTACGTTGTGTTCCCATACCTACAACAACTACTTCGTCCAATGATTCTGAGTCGGGCTCCAGAGATATACGCATCTTCTTATCGGTTTGAGCAACCACTATTTCTTTGCTCTTATATCCCATAAATGAAACAATCAGCGTTGTTTTTGGAGCTAATGATTTCATACTGAAGTTACCATCCATATCTGTTATAGTTCCGGTTTTTTCTTTCCCTTTAACAGATATGTTTGCACCCGGGAGCGGATCACCATGTTCATCTAACACGATTCCGGCAATTTGAATTGGTTCTTGTTGGGCCCATATCCCTTGTGTTGCATTTCCTGCCAATAGCAGAAAGAAACACAGGGTTAATTTAAAATATAGTGTTTTCATTTCTATTCCTTATTAATTATTCAATAGCAAGTTTTCTGATGCAGTGGTTGTTTTGATCTGCAATGTAAAGAAATTCATTTTTGTCCAAATAGACACCCCAAGGCTGATCGAATTGGGCTTCCAAAGGATCCCCGTCTTTGTATCCTTTCCCGCTACCTGCTATCGTGGTCACGATATTTAACTTGGTGTCAACTTTACGAATCCGATGGTTATTAACATCCGCTATATATAAATTGCCTTCTTTATCAATAGCAATTCCACGCGGCTCATTGAATTGTGCTTCTTGTACATCTCCGTCCCGGAAGCCTGCGCCTGCACCGGGAATATATTCTTCAATGTCTCCGTCTAGAGCTGGCCAACCGTCCGTATCGCGTGTGAGCTTAAAGCGATAAACTGCACTCTTACTATGCAACACACAATAAACATACTTATCAACCGGATTGTAAGCACATAAACCATTGGAGCCTACATTATAGAGTGTACCGATTCGTTTTGCTTTGTTGGGATTTAAGGTTCTTTTATTCTTATCAAAAGGTTGTGTCCACAATTGTCCTGTGTTTTGGCGGTATATCACAAAAGTAGAATCTACAGGGTCGAGAACAACACTATGCATCCATCCTCCGTTGGCTAAAAGCTGTCCCATTTTATCAGCCACCCAGCTCACATTAGCATCGAATAAGAAACAACCGAAGTTGGCATTATCGCATGGACCAAATAGTTGTTTCTTTTCTTTATCGATAAATAAAGGTTGGTCGATTACCATGCCATCCAGTAAAGTGATGGTTTTATTTTGTTCGATGGATGATAAACGCGTTCTCCCATCAGAGTCGAATATGAATACATTGTCATCATTGTCTACAGCTACATACCTTGGAGTATTGAATGTGGTCTCACCGAGAGTTCCGTCTTTATTGCCACCTTCTTTGGCTTTTCCTACTACTGTAGATACGGAAGAAGTTACAATATATTTGAATGTTTTTTCAGCATTGCTGAGTTCAGCTTCTTTTCCGGCAATCTCCACCCGTACATGGCTTTCCCCTCCGGCTTGCTTGGGCACTTGGGCATAAATAACATCAGGCTTGACACCTAAAACCAATGCCTCCCGTTCATTACCTACTTCATCCTTGAAGTAAACTTTCACTTGGCTTTTGTCTTCTCCGAAATTGGAACCTTTAACAATGAATTTGGTTCGTATGCCACCGGAATCGGGCATAAACTCTGTAAACTTGACTGGTTGATTAGGATCGAAAGCTGTGCTTTTCTTGTCTTCATTACAACCTACTATTAGTAGCAGGAAGCCGAAAACCATCCAGATTAGATTAAATGATTTACGCATGTTTTTCTATAAGATTTTATTAGTTTGAAAAAAGGTCTTTTTAGGCTTTCTATTTAAATAAGGTTTAATAGATTCTAATTGATTTCAATTTGACTTAAGGGCTTTTGGCTTTTTCTCTCATGTGATTAATTGTTTTAAATATTACAGATTCAAAGGTGTAAATGGCTATATATAATTGTGAAGCACACTTTCCGTTCGGTTTTCAGGATACAAACTTAGGGGATTTCAAGGAATCAGGAGCATATGCTTTTATTCATCCATGTATATCTTTTCATTCAAAATTGCTTTTTTTATCATTTGCTTCGCCTTTCTGTTATAATATTGATTATTTTTGTGACACTTAAACTAATATGAATATATAATGAAGCGAACCGTTCGATATACCGTCCTTGTTTTGATTGCTATTATAAATTCTTTAGTTATTACTACTTCTCTCTATGCTGTTCTGCCTTATAATGAACTTCATCAGTTGAATATGAGTAATGGCTTGGTAGATAACATCATTACTTGTATCTATCAGGATCAAGATCGTTTTATGTGGTTTGGATCCAGTAATGGGCTGAGTCGATATGACGGGAAGCAGATTCGCAATTTTAGTGTAGACAATGCGAGGATGTATGTTTCCGATATAAAAGAGACTTCTGATGATAAATTGTGGGTAATAGCTAATGAGTATTTATATTGTTTTGATCGACGGAAAGAGAAATTTGTTCTTCCGTCTTTTCAGGATGGAAAAAAGGCCATTTCTGTAAGTGCTATGGAAATAACGGGGGATTCACTTTTTTGGATAGTAAAAGGCGGACAATTGCAATGCTTGAAACGACATTATAAATTAGTGAAAGGTGACTTACAAATAGAGATGACCGTCGAAGCAGGCTATCCGTTTTTTTTAGATGAGGGGGAATCTTTTTCGAATTTATGTGCTTCACAAGACGGGCATTTCTTGTATTTGGTTACCGATAAGGGAAATTTGTTGTTCTTTGATAAGATTGCAGGTAAAGTGGTCCGGAAGTTCAAATACTCTATTAATTCTAGTGCTAATGCTACTACTATCATGAGTGAAGGGGAATATATTTGGGTTTCTTCTATAGTGGGTGGAGTAACTCGTCTGCATATTCCCACGGGAAAATCTGATTATTATCAGTATAATGAGGATGCCAGGTTGTCTTCTTTATCACATTCAGATGCGTATGGGGTGGTTGCGTTGGATAATGATTCTTACATTGCAGTAACCTGGAATGGATATACTCTGTTAGCTCCTGAAGAAAATGATCCTTCTAAGTTGTCGGCAACGCCTTATACGAATACCTCATTTTTGCAGTACCGGAATGTAGAGACAAGAATGATTTCTGTTTATTATGATAAAGAGGGAATACTATGGATCGGAACTAGAGGAGGAGGGATTGTCTATTTTGATTTTAGACAGCATTCTTATATGCAATATCACAGCAAAAAACATAATGAAATCTCTGCTCAGGTAGCTGACAAAGATGGTCGAATTTGGTTGGGCACTTACCATGAAGGAATTATGCGTAGTGACCAGCCTTATGCTAAATCGCGACCGCTGAACTTTTCTCCTGTGGGCAATCAAAAGGAAGTCCCGGTGTTTTGTACAATCAAAGATTCATGTTCTAATTTATGGTTTGGAAATGCTTCCGGAAACTTGATTTGTTATGACTGGAGTTCCGATTCTTTCCATATATATCCGCTCAATCATTTAGGGAAAAAGGTAAACTCCTATATAGTGGCCTTAATGATTGACTCCCGTTATCGGTTTTGGGTATGCACTTCTGCCGGATTGTACTTATTTGATCATCAGACAGGTCATTTTGAATTATTCTCATTGCGTGAAGCCTTGAAAGAAGATGCAGAGCCATGGGTCACTGCTATTTGTGAAGATAAACAGCGGAATATCTGGATAGGGACAGCAAAAGGTATTGTACGATTATCACAGGTCAATGTTCGTCCATTAAAGATGGTTCATGGATATGAAGAAAAAGAAAATATAGGAGCTCGTGTAGTTAGTGCTTTACTGACTGGTACTGACGGAACTGTATATGTGGGTTATAAAAATGGATTTGGAATCATTCCTGTGGGCGAAGATAGGATAACGTCTTTTTATACAGTAAAAGATGGACTTTGTAATGATTGTATAGATTGTATAGTGGAAGATGAGAAGAAGCGTATTTGGTTGGGGAGTATATCCGGTATCTCAAGATATAGCCGACAACAACATGTCTTCTACAACTATTATATTTCTAGTAGCAATAAATCTGTGATGTTGTTTAAGAATACTTTATTTTGGGGAAATAACAAGAGCTTAACTTATTTTGAACCGGAAATACTGACATCTGCCACCATTGCCAGCAAAACTCTTTTAACTGGATTGGAAGTCGATAATAAGCAAATCAATATAGGTGAGAAGATAAAAGGGCAAGTTGTTTTGGACTCAAATATTGCATCAATTGACCATTTGGAACTGGTCAATGCAAACCGTGATTTCTCTCTCCTTTTCAATAATCTGGCTTTTTCGAAGGATCTGCAAAAATATAGCTATCGGTTATATCCATATCAAAAAGATTGGATTGTTTCTGAAGCGGGTAAGGTCTCGTTTACCAACTTGTCTGCCGGTTATTATATTTTTGAAGTCAAAACATTGTTCCCTAATAATACGGAAGGAGACGTTACTGCATTGCCGATAACAATCCTTCCACATTGGAGCCAGACCGTTTGGTTTCGTTTGCTTTTGATTTTCTCGGTTTTATTTTTGGTTGGTTATATTTTCTATAGTTTGTTGCGGCGGCAACGTCGTTTCAAAAAAATGATTCAATTGAAACATGAACTGACGATTGCAAATTTGGAGAGAAACGCAGAACGGCATATACGGGAAGAACGTGAGAATTTTTTTATGAATGCTGCTCATGAGTTAAGAACTCCTCTTACTTTGATACTTGCTCCTATACATGATATAATGAAGTCCATTACCCCATCGGATAATTGGTTTGATTCATTTAGCAGATTGCACAAGAATTGTCTTTCTCTACAGACACTGGTTGATCGTCTGCTATATGTACAGAAGATAGAGGGAGGCATGATAAAACTTCATTTGTCAGAATCGGATATAAAGGAGATTGTTAGTCGGGTGGCTAATCCTTTTCTGCAAATGGCTATGGTCAAGAAGCGGGAATTTTTGGTCCAGGTGGATACAGTGCCTTTGTATTTATGGGTGGATGTGGCGAAAATAGAATCAGCTGTTCAAAATTTGTTATCAAATGCCTTTAAATACACTTCTCAGAATGGACGTATTGAACTGGCTGTGTCAGAGGCGGAAATTGACGGAAGACCTTATTGCCTTGTAACAGTGTCTGATAATGGAGTTGGGATACCTGATGATTTGCAACAGCACGTGTTTGATTCGTTTGTAACAGGGAAACGTATCCCGCAATATTCCACGTCAATAGGTCTTGGATTACATATTGTAAAGCATACGATGGGGTTGCATCATGGATTTGTAACGTTGACCAGTCGTGTTGGAGAAGGCAGCCGATTCGTTCTGCACATTCCGATGGGGCTTTCTCATTTTGCGCCGGGGGAATATGAAATGGTACCTGATCCGATGAAGGGGGATTTGTTGGAAGGGTGTCCGGCAGAAGAACGTCCGATGGAAGAAGTAGTAGAAGAAAAGAATGAGACTATGGAAGAGCCCGTTAACAGAGTGAAAAATAATAAGGAATTTTTATTGATTATAGAGGACCACGATGAGATGAGAGAATATTTATGCAGTCTATTTAAAGAAGATTATAATGTTATTGAGGCTGGAAATGGAGAAGAAGGGGTGGCTATGGCTGATAAATATATACCTAAATTAATCATATCTGATATAATGATGCCTGTTAAAGATGGGTTTGAATGTAGTCGGGAGATTCGTGAAAATAAGCGGACTTTTCATATACCGGTTATCTTTTTAACAGCTAAAGCAGAGGATGCTGACCGGTTGAAAAGTTTACAAATAGGGGTAGATGACTATATAATGAAACCTTTTAATCCGGAGTTATTGAAAGAGAAGGTGAAAGCGTTGATAGAACAACGTGATCTGTTAAGAAAACTTTATGCGAAAACTCTTATGCTGGATGAAGAGGTACTGGAATCTTCAGAAGATGTTCAGGATGTTTTTATGCCTAAAATGCTTCAGATTATAGAAGAAAATTTATCAAACCGGAATTTTACAATAAAAGTGCTGACGGACAAATTGAATATGAGCCAGCCGACCCTTTATCGCAAGGTTAAGCAGAAAACTGGTTTGTCGATTATAGAGGTGATTCATGGAGTACGGATGAGTAAAGCTGCCTCTATTATCATGAGCGGGCGATATAGCAGTCTGACAGAAGTGGCGGAAATGGTAGGGTATGATTCGATGATTTCCTTCCGTAAGCAGTTCGTTGCACAGTTTGGGGTGCTTCCTTCCAAATATATGGAAGAGAAAATGAGGAAATAAGAAGCCGCGTTCCATGTTGGCGGCTTCTGGCTTGTCTGTTTGAATAGTTATTGTTAAAAACGGAAAGAGACATGGGCCATAACATTTGTACCCGCTTGCGCAGCGTATCCGGCAGAGTCTATTCTGTGATTCACATCCTTGTCGTAAGAACTGGATGCCCAACCGTTGTTCTCGTATTCTTCGTTGAAGAGGTTGTAGACGGTCACACCCATAGTTACTTCTTTCACCACTTTTCGGGGTTTGAATGTATAGGCCAGATTTAGGTTGCTCACGAAATACTTATCCAGAGTCAATGCTTCCACTTCTGCATTTGTCATATATTGCTTGCCGACAAATTGGGATTGAAGGGCTGCTTCGAATCCTTGATAGGTAAAAGCAAAACGGTTGTTCAGCAGGAAATCCGGTGAAAAGGCGATGCGAGTACTCTTATGAGAAACGCTTACGACGTCCAGTAAGTTCCAGCCATCGTAAATGGGAATGTTTTCTACAAAATTCTTGATACGGTTTTTGCTCCATGTCGCATTGATATCCCATTGGAACCATTTACAGGGCTTGATACCTAGCATCAGTTCGATTCCCATCCGGTAACTGTCCGGAACGTTTTCTGTCAGTGCTTCACCAATATCGTTCAAAGCTCCGGTGAGGACAAGCTGGTCGGTATAATCCATGTAGTAGAAGTTGGCGCCTGCTGTCAGCCAATGATTGGCGAATGTGTATCCGGCTTCGTAGTCGAGCAGCTTTTCAGCTTTCGGATAACTGTCGGGATCGCCATCCGTATAATTATTTCTTGTCGGCTCTTTTTGAGCTACGGAGAAAGAAGCGTAGACACGATGATTGGGGTTGATATTCCAGTTCAGTCCGACTTTCGGGTTGAAAAAGTCGAATTTCTTGTCTACAGCCAGCGGACGCAACGCACTTTTATTCCAGTCGTATTTGTCATTTGCTCCGTCGATGGTGTAGTCGATGTGCCGGTATTGCAGGTCGGCATAGGCACTTAGTCCTCCGGTAAGGTCGTAGCTTGCTTTCAGATAGATGTTACCGTCGGTTTTCTTCGATTGGTTGCGGTAGTATTCATGGTCGGGAGATAGTGCGCCGATGTAGTTCTTTACCCAAGTCACTTTCCCGAAGTTATTGCCCCGATATTGATTGATGCCTCCGCCCAAAGATGCCGTTAGTCGGTGGTTGGTATAATTGAGGGAGAAAACACCCCCGCCAAACTTATTATCCATTTTCTTCTGGCGGACCAGATCGCTTTCCGAAATTTCTTTTCCGTCTGTTGTAAAAGGTTTCAGACCGTATTCTACGAAAGATCTGTCTTCTTTATATTCCTCATAGTAGCCGTCACCTTTGGTGTAGTGCAGAGCTACGTTCAGATTCCATGCGGTGGAGAAAGTATGGTTGAAAAGGAGTTGATAATTCTTTTGCAGATAGTTATCCGTCTGGTCGGCATAATAATGTTTTTCATTATCGTCTCCGGTATATTCGCCGCAAGGGTTATACCGTCTTCCGTGTTCTTCCATTTCTGCTTTAGTAGCATATCCCCAGGCATGATACGTCTTTTCTTTTCCTGTGAATGCGATCAGTTTGACAGACGTATTTTCGGCGAAATATCCTCCTTGCAGATAGTAAGAGTTGAGATTGACGGAGGCGCGGTCGATATACCCGTCCGTACCGATGTTGGAAAGTCGGGCATCGAATGTCCAGTGATTGTTCAGTAGTCCGGTTCCCACTTTTACAGTTTCCTTGTGGGTGTTGAAAGAACCATAGGAACCGTTGAACTCGGCATACGGTTTCATGGATGCACCTTCGGTCTGCATATTGACACTGGCTCCGAAGGCACCGGCGCCGTTGGTCGATGTTCCTGCGCCACGTTGCACTTGCATATCCTTTACGGAAGAAGAGAAGTCGGGCATATTTACCCAGAACAGATTGTGGCTTTCGGCATCGTTCATCGGAATGCCGTTTACAGTGATGTTGATACGCGTGCCGTCAGTGCCTCGTACACGAAGAGTCGTATAGCCGATGCCTGATCCCGCATCCGATGTGGTCAGCGTGGAAGGAGTCATGCTCAGCAGGTAGGGAATATCCTGCCCGAAGTTCACTTTTTTAAGTTCGGCTTTGCCTATATTGGTAAATGCTACAGGAGTTTTTGCTGTAGCACGTGTGGATACTACCTGCACTTCTTGCAGGTTGATTACTTTCAGACTATCCTTTGCACTCGTTTGTGCATGGACAGGGAAGCCTGCGCCCAATAAGGCGACGGCCATCATCATCATTTTTTTCATCTTGCTTATTAATTAGTTCTCTACGCCGGCATTACCCGGTTCAGATTCTATGGGTATGTTCTCAGCCCGTCATGTTAAGGCACCCCTACTTAGTGAATCGTTGGCAAAATTACTGCTTTTGCGGGAGGAAAGCAAAAAAAACTTTTAGATTTGCTAAAAACAATATAACTTTGTAGTTTGTTGAAATATGACAAGTCAGCTATTTATTCATTTTAATATAATTATCAAATTATGCTACTATTATTTCAGGCGACAGCAACACAGCTTGCGGATTCTACACAAATCGCCGCAGATAAATTAATGGAAGAAGCGATAGCCAATGCGGACGGATTGGATAAGCTTTCTCTGATCACCCAGCAATTGGTAGATTTCGGTATCCGTGCCGGAGAACGCATCTTGATTGCTACCCTTGTCTTCATCGTAGGACGTTTCCTGATTTCGATGCTCAACCGGTTTGTCGGACGTCTGATGGACAGAAGAAAAGTGGATATAAGCATCAAGACTTTTGTGAAGAGTCTGGTAAATATTCTGCTGACCATTCTGTTGATTATTTCTGTAGTCGGTGCTTTGGGAGTCGAAACAACTTCATTTGCAGCCCTGTTGGCTTCTGCCGGTGTGGCTGTCGGTATGGCGCTGTCCGGTAATTTGCAGAACTTTGCCGGCGGACTGATCGTATTGCTCTTCAAGCCTTATAAGGTAGGAGACTGGATTGAAAGTCAGGGAGTTTCCGGAACGGTTAAGGAAATACAGATATTTCACACCATTCTGACTACCGGAGATAATAAAGTGATTTATATACCGAACGGTGCAATGAGCAGCGGAGTGGTGACAAACTATAATACACAGACAACGCGCCGTGTAGAATGGATTGTTGGCGTGGATTATGGAGAAGATTATAATAAGGTACAGCAGATTGTCCGTGATATACTGACGGCCGACAAGCGTATTCTGACTGATCCCGCCCCGTTTATTGCCCTTCATGCGCTGGATGCCAGCAGTGTGAATGTGGTAGCCCGTGTGTGGGTGAATACGGCAGATTACTGGGGAGTTTATTTTGATATAAACAAGACTATTTATGAAACCTTTAATGAAAAAGGCATCAACTTCCCGTTCCCGCAACTTACCGTGCATCAGGGAAATTGATCACTATACGATATATGCTAAAACGAGAGAGTTTCACTTCGGTGAGACTCTCTCATTTTAGTTCGCCCAGCACGAACATATTCTAACGGGTGTAAGTCCCTAAAGCGCCC
>ENA-OURJ01000310-OURJ01000310.1-human-gut-metagenome-genome-assembly--contig:-NODE-310-length-36605-cov-5.67343_pt1 | contig 36605 bp, 32 predicted proteins | sample MGYA00242096_ERZ508981 | MGnify/ENA primary metagenome ERZ508981 (study PRJEB26280, sample SAMEA2531404) | human gut metagenome | biome: human gut; feature: human-associated habitat; material: faeces... | reverse complement strand
TAAGTCTTCTCATCATAATTCTTAAATTCATAATTAAACGCCCTTTAATTCCTAATCTCTTATTATTGTTGTTTTTAAATGATTCTATCAATATGCCTCTTTTTCTCCGTGTATAGCATTATACACCGTCTTATACATAATATATAAGTCCAATAAGAAGGTCCAATGCTCTATATACCAAATATCACGCTGTACACGACCCTCCATCTGCCATAGTTCCTTCGTCTCTCCACGAAAACCCGTCACCTGCGCCCAGCCCGTTATCCCAGGTTTAACAAAGTGACGAACCATAAACTTATTTATCAGATTAGAATATTCCTCCGTATGCTTCAACATGTGTGGACGGGGGCCAACAATAGACATATCCCCCTTCAACACATTAATGAATTGCGGTAATTCATCCACACTAGTCTTCCTCATTATCTCTCCGATACGTGTTTTACGAGGATCATTTTCCGTAGCCTGAAGAGTATCACATTGCGCATTAACCTTCATCGAACGAAACTTATAACACCAGAATTCACGACCATCCTCACCACTGCGTTTCTGCTTGAAAAAGACAGGACCGGGAGAACTTAACTTGATGGCAATTCCGAAGAATATATAAACGAATGGAAAGACTGTAATAAGAAATAGCCCTGAACAAACAATATCAAAAGTGCGCTTGATAATACGGTTCTCCAATGATTCTAATGGTTCACAACGAATGGAAAGTACAGGAACATTCCCCAATAATTCAAAGTGCATCCTACGTTTCAAATAGTTACGGACATTAGGAACACTAAAAAAACGAACCAAATGGTTTTCACAGTAATTTATGATAGGGACAATCTCCGCACTGCGCACAGAAGGAAGACTACAGTAAAGCTGATTGATCTCTCCCGCATGTTTTTCTAAAAAAACACTTACTTCATTGGGTTGTCCCAAATATGGAACATCCTGTGGATACCGGTCCGAAGGAAAATCCTCGAAATACCCCAGTACACGATAACCGGACGTAGGATCATCCGTCATCGCATGATAAAGTTCCTGCATATTCTCATGGCTCCCAACCAATACTACCTTGCGGACATTTCCGCCCTTTTTTCGATAAATCTCCAGTAAGTGACGGAAAATTAAGCGGTAGCTAATAATGACAATTATCAGTGCAACATAAAACAGTCCGAAATAGCGGGAATGAGAAAAATGAAAATGAAAAACAAGCAACGTACAAACCGACAAAAAGACAAAAGGAACCATGTTACGTAAAACACGAATCATGATCTGTTCAGGACGGACCACAGGACGATGGAGAATAACACCTGAATGCATGTTACAAAGTAAATAGCACAGAGTGATAAGAGTCATACCCTGAAAGATAGAACCGCAATGAATACACCAGAAACGGGTATCCAGAAACAAATTAAATCCCCATAAAAGCAGGTTCAGCAAAATAAGATCCCCCAAAAGGACCAAAGATTTTAGGACTTTGTTGAAACGTTGGACTTCCTGCATACACTTTATTTTTATAATTCTTATCTGGAATAATTACCTATTTTTTCAGTAATGCGAGTACAAACTGCGGTACTTTCCAAGCCATCTTTTCCAACTTAGTCAAAGTAGGCCATAATCCGTGCGAGACGTACACCCTAATATCCTCTTCCCACATCTTCTTACGTTTAGCACTATCGGTAGAAAGTCCACCCATACGCATACGCACGACGTACTCATTGAGATATGTCACCGTGAGTCCACCAGTTAACAGATAACGCACCAATAAGTCACTATCAGCTGCTATTTTATAACTCTCATTATAAAGCCCTAGCCTCGTCATTACATCACGTCGAATATAGCAAGTGGGATGAAGCGGAAGCCATCCATGACGCACTTTCCAAAGACGATACCCTCCCCCAATCCAGTTGCGCACCACTTTGTTCGTATCATCAGGATTCACAAAGAGACCGTCACCATACAAAAAATCGGCATGTGTCCGTTTCATCCGTTCTACAATGCGCCCAATTACCCCATTATCATAGAAAAAATCATCTGAATGCAGCAATCCGATTATCTCTCCCGTAGCTACACGAATCCCCTTATTGATAGCTTCATACATACCATGGTCAGGTTCCGATATAATGATCGAGATACGATCTGCATATTCTCGGATAATATCCAACGAACCATCCGTACTAGATCCGTCCACCACAATAAATTCTATGTCATTATAATCCTGTGCTAAGACACTCTCAATGGCACCACGAATCGTTGTCGCACGATTAAAGCACGAAGTTATAATTGAAACTTTCATAAAACCAGCTTTATCCATTAATAAAACATATACTATCTCTTTTACTCATATTTATGAATCCAATCCAAAGTAACCTTAGTACCCTCTACCCTTGATACCGGCAAATGAGGAGCTATTGATTTTATAGGCTCCAAATTATGAACATTATCCGTTGTCATATTATGCAGTCGGAAGCTAGTCATAGGGAAAGTGATTCCTATTTTTTTTAAACAATCCCCCACATATCCCATCCATCGGAAACAAAAATAAGGGACATGAGGAATTTTAATACTTTCAATATTTGCTATTTCATTAGCCCAATCAGTAATAGAATAAGCCTCATAATCACCTAAGTAATAAATATTCCGATTTACTTTTTCTGGAGAAGCCCGGAGAATTGATTCTATTTGATATATTGCATTATCAATATAACCATAAGTTTTTTTGCAAGCCTTTTCACCCATATGGAAATACATGTGCTTTAGAACGATATGAAAAAATCTATCATAAGGCTCGCCAAACCAAGGCCCCCAAATGCTTGTAGGCCGAATGATGCTCCAGGTGTAAGTTGTAGGATTAGCCTTTTTAATTCTTTTTTCGGTTTCCACTTTACTTTCTCCATAAAGAGTATGAGGTGTATAATCTTCAAAATCTTTTGGCATATACCCCGGTTCGCAAACATACATAGAAGATGCAAAAACTGCACGCTGTACACTTCCGGCTCCATTTATAGCCGCTAATACATTGCTCACTCCACTCATATTTGCATCGTAATCTTGAAGCGTAGCACCTCTCAAATCTGTACGAGCAGCCAGATGTATCACAATTTCAGGCTGAAACGCTCTAAATACAGATACGACACTCTCCTTATCACATATATTTATTTGTTTCCAAATGCGATTATGTGCACTGATTTTGGGCTTTTCAATATCAATACTAAGAAGTTCAATGTTCTGATTTAAAAGGAAATGTTCAATAAGATTAGTGCCAATAAATCCGCTACCTCCGGTAATTAATATCTTTGTCATCTAAAATTCTATTAGTTATTTACATGTTTCATTTGCATCAGAATATTATTAGCAAATGATTTATCATTATACTTGGATTTTGCTAATAAATATGCATTTTCTCCCATTGATTTAACTTTCTGTGGATTGTCAACTAAAAAATTTATAGCGTTGATCCACCCATCTACATCATGCCTCTTTACCATCAATCCCACACCCTCTTTTTCAACATCAATATAATTCGTGTCAGCCTCTGTGATAATAATTGGCTTGCCCATTGCTAAAGCCTCCACTAAAACAGTTGCCCCATTTGGGACATCATTAGCGTAATCTATCGGCAATAAAACCGCAATACAATTATAATAATGATAGCGGAGCTTTACGTATGCTTCATAATAGGAACATCCATCCATTAAATTCTCAAATGAAATGTTTGGTGGTAATAATTGTCCTTTTGTATAATCTCTATATTTACTAAATATTTTGACTCCAGGCTTTTTCAAATCAATGTGTCTAAAAGCCTCTATTAAAGTTAAATAGTCACGGTTCATACCACCTGCCGCAACAAAATAATCTCCGTTTGAAGGCTGTTTATACAATCCTCTATTATAGAAAGCCAAATTAGCACCCCAATTTGCAACATTACAATGTCTAATAGGAATATGATAATCTTCTTTAGCTATTTCAAGAAGGGATTCACAAGCAAATGAGATTTTATCTATTGCTTTATAGACAAAAAATCTCTCGATTTTCTTATATGTTTTTTTCCATCTGCTATCCGTATATTTTGTGCTATATGAGAAATGTGAAAGAACAAATATTGGAGTTTTAACCCATCCAACAAGACGAAATAAAGCTAAAGGTAGTAAATGCATATCAAACCCAACATATATTACATCATAGTTTTTACCACTTCTAATTAATTTTATCTGACAAAACAATTGATTTAACTGTGGTATCTTTAAAAACTTACATATCTTAAATATAGGTGATGTTCTACTGTGCGTATACCATACAATATCTATCTTTTCATTCTTTAAAGTATAATATCCAAACTGCGTATTCACAATTTCAGATAAATCAATATTTGTATCCTCGAAAGGCTTTGGCCAAGGAATAAGATATAGAATTTTCATTTAGATAAAAGATTTAAATATTCTTCCTGATAACGTTTAGACATTATTTCTGAAGTAAATTCTTTAATGTAAAGACTTTGAATATGTCTTGAAGCTTTAAGACTGTCCAGCTCCATTATACCTATTATACCTTCAAGCAATTTATTCTGATTATGTTGATCGTAAAGAATACCTGTGTCATCACCCAGCATTTTCATAACCGCTCTATGCGATGGAATATCAGACAAAAGCATAGGAAGTCCAACACTCATACTTTCCAACAGGGTATTCGCCAATCCTTCTGTATTGGAAGCCGATATATAAAAATCAGATGCAATTATATAATCATAAACTCTGTTTGAAAAACCGGGCATTATGATATTTGCACTTTCTTGTTTTTTAAGTTCATCCCACATGGGTCCCTTACCCAGCATCACAAGTCCAATGTCTGATCTATCGAGTAAACGAAACGCACTGATGATAATATCAGGATTCTTTTCTTGTGAGAATCGACTAATAAAAATGAAATATTTCATCCCCTCCTTCAATCCAAGTTCTTTTCGATATTTTGATTTTTCATCGTCATTATGCTTCCAAACAGGCATAGAGGAACCATTAGGAATACATTTAAAATCCCAACCTTTATTAGTTAAATAATCTTCTCTAATATTGGGAGCACAACAAATCCCATTTTTTATCCAACGAGTGAAGATATGATCAAGTAAAATAACAATTTCACCTTTAACTTTACCATATAGTACAACCTGAAACTCATTTGGATAATTGTGAATAGTGAATACCTTAATAAATTTCTTTGGAAGAAATGCCATAAGATATAAGGACCGCGGACAATGAGCATGTAACACATTCGGTTCAATCTCATTAACAGTGTCTTTTAGCCTCAAATATAATGAAATAGGATTCAGAAATTTATTCTTCGAAAGTTGATATATATCTATAGGTAATTTTGAGAAATCATTCATTCTTGTTGTTTCTTTCTCTGGAACAAATGTAATAATAGAAACTTCAAATTTAAAAAAATCAATATTTTTTATGATGTTATACATTACATTGACAGGCCCTTCGTTACATAGCGAGGACACTAAATAGCAAATTCGTTTCTTTTCCATAGCCTATACCTCTATTGAAGAGTATTTTTAAGATAATCCCATGAAACTTTCTTTAAAATATCAAGTTTTGAATTCACTTTATTGTAATCTATTTTCCTATTTTGCAGTTCACGGTACATAATTGGATCATTTTCATCAAAATATCTATCTTCAAGACCCACAGATTTAAGTAAATCCTTTAATCTACTATTTTTCCCATTACTAGGAGATATCACAACAAACTGTTTATTGTAAATCAAGCTGAAAGCTAATCCATGAAAAGAGTCCGTTATTACAAATTTAGCTCCGGCAATATACCTAATCCAATTCTCAATTGATGGTGGATAAACATACCTAAAACCAAGTGTAGGCCTAATAGTTGAAATCATTTTTGGTGTTTTACCTAAAGATCTCGATAGCCCGATTGTTTTCTCTAATTGTAGTTTACTTCTATTGAGTAAATAACAAATCACCTCATCATTATTTACTATACTTCCTGTTATTTCATTATAGTCAGCATGTAATAACGTAGGGTCTAAAACTACTTGTGAGTTGAGTTTAAATAAGCTATTCAAAAGATGTTTTCCAGTCTCTTCTCTAACGCTTATGCTACAAAATCTATGAAGAGAGCTATTTATGCTCGGTAGTAAACTCTGATATTGTTCAGGCCATTTTGAAATTCCAAAACTAGAAGCATAGGAGATTCTTCGAATGTCAGATTCTCCAAAATCCAAGAAGTATGCCAAGCATTTACTTTGACTGATCTCCGGGTTCCAAACTTGATCACTGCCTACCATTAAACAATCATAATTTGAAGCTATTGCATTTAAGTCGTCCATAGATTGAATCACCTTTGTTTCACTTGGATAAAATGTTTCCATAAATCTATCAAACGCTTTTATCTTAAAATAAAAGATTATCAAATTATTCGATCTTTTTTCATCTTGCTGGAAATTTATAAATTCAACTTCATGGCCTAGTTCTTTTAGGGCTCGACACGTTGCATAACTTTGCATTACTGCACCATAGTTTGCAGAATGATGGTATGTTAGTAATCCAATTCTCATTGTTTATGTACCATTTTATCTATAATTTTTATTACAATTTCACTAATTTTTCGAATTACTTTTAATAGCATCCATGGGCTCTTATTTGAAAATGTATTTGCATATATTTTTGAAAATGTGCTGTCACTTAGTTGTGAGGAAAAGAAAGCCAATAACTTTCGTTCTAAAAAATATTGCTGAATCGAATGTCCTGTTACCAATCTATGATTATGAGATATGGCTAAGTTCATATCAGCCTTATCATAAAATAAAGAATCATCTAATGATGAAAGGAACTGCCTCGCTTTATCAGTATGAACTATTATCAACGATATACCATCAAAATGCTCTTCCTCATATTTAATACATCCCCAATAATCCCCTATGGTAAAGTCTGATTTGCGATTTTTGCCAACGAAAGGACAGTCATAACAAGAATATCTGTTCGTTAATTCAAGGCTAAATCCAGTAGTAATTAAATTATTCTTATTTGCATAATCATAAATTTTACCATTTTCATCTTCGACTTTCAAATTATAATGAAATCCTCTAGATTTCCATCCTGTTTCCTTTGTACGAAATGACAAAACACGCTTCACTCTATACGGTGCCTGGCTAATAAATTTATCAATTAAGATTCTAGAAGGAATTCCACCACAAATTAAATCCACCGTAACCAGATTCCCTTTATAGGTTCTATCTTTCAAAAAAGATAATAGTCCAGCAATTTGACAACCTGTGCCCGAGAAAAGAACCATTCGACCTTCCTTCAAATATTTCAAAGCAAGTTTGTAATTTCCAGATGCATTGCTATGTGTATATTTTGATCCCTGCAAGCAACTCAAATCTTCCTTAGTCTCAATTGCCTGATGATGAACATAACAAGGTGATTCTATTTTCGCACCAAACACAACTCCACCTTGTTCTATTACAGAAGAAGCCATAGCGTAAAAGACTCCCCCCGAAGCACTAGCCTTTCTGCATATTCTTTTCTTGGCCCATGCTGCATAAAAATCAGCATATTCACTTTTCTGATATTCGAAACTCGAAACGACTGGACAGATTCGTTCACACATCCCACAACCGACACATTTACTTTCATCTATTTCTACATAACGATGTCCGTCAAGATGCTCAACCATATCTATAGCATTTTTATTACATACATCTATACAGACGAAACACCCTGTACATTGCATTTCGGTTGCTAAAATAGGTTTATTCATAAAGAATCAAAAAAGTTTTTGTATAGCATAGTTATCGTATTAGGAGAAAATTCTTTTTCTTTCACCTTAATTATATTATTCCTCAATCTTTCATAGTCTGCATTTTCTGTCAATAGAATATTAGTTATTATACCTGTTAAGTCTTCAACATCAGCAGGCTTAAATAAAAAGCCTGTCTGATTATTATGTATATATTCCCGGAAAGCTTCCAGATCTGAAGAAATAATAGGACAATCATAATTGATAGCTACAATGACAGAGCCACTTTGAGCTATATCTTGATAAGGGGTAACAAAATAATGACTTTCACCAAACAAGTTAGGTATATCTTTATTTTCCACCCTATGTATACGTAAATCAAACAGATCAGGATACTTGATTAGTTTTTGATACTTCTCCCACTCACTACATGAACCAGCAATAATTACCCTGAATTTCTTATTTGTTCTTTCATATGCATCCTGTGACGCATTGATGAGAACATCAATTCTTTTATATTCACGAATGTTTCCAAAAGCCAGAAATGTAGTCAGACCATGTTTCTGAACAGTAGGAATCCCATAGTCTTTCAACATAAACGGTGCCATTAACACATTCTTTGATGGATGTAAAGACAATAATAAATCATGTTGAGACAATGAAAAAGTATGAAAATTCTTAAAAGTATTCAGAACAAAAGTAGCATAAATCTTTGCACCTAGGTAATTCACTGCACCTTTAGGTGTATTTACATTATGCGCGGCAATAACGACCTTACTTCTCTTTAACATAATAGCTGATAAAAGATGAAAATAAGGGAATCCAGCCATACCTGCATAAACGATGTCATATCCTTTCCTATTTATAGTTTTGAATAAAGTATAATCAGAAAATAATGTTTTAATTGACCTCATTCTAAACTCTTGACGATAAAAAATAATCTTCAAATTAGAAATGGAATCTAATTTTTCGAGTTCTTTTTTATTCGGAATACTATCCTTATACAGCACATACCACTCTATATTAAAGTATTTACAAAGAAAAGGTATAATGTAATAATCTGTATCAAGGAAACACTCTGGAGTTATCCAACAAATTTTTTTCATATTTTCTTTTCACTTGTGAATACATTCTTCTATAACATTCAGTAGTCCACTGGATATATTTTCTCTTACCTTTATCGCCTCTTTCACCCCAGCATTCTCCCCTGCTTCTACATCTCTGTCACTATCTCCAATCATATACGACTGCGACAAATCGATATTGAAATCTTTGGCTGCTTGAAGCAGCAAACCCGGTTTGGGCTTCCGGCAATCGCAGTCACACTTATATTCAGGCCGCTCGCCAGAAAATCCCTTATCTGTATGATGAGGGCAAACATAAATGGCATCAACAAAAGCTCCCTCTTTGCCAAGTTCCGTTTCCATCTTGCTATGAATTGTCTGTAATTGCTCGAAAGTACAGTCACCACGGGCAATGACTGGCTGATTAGTGATCACGATAGCCAGATAACCACTTTTATTGATAGCCTTGATAGCTTTAGCTACGCCTGGAAGAAGTTCAAATTGTTCGGGCTTGGTGATAAATCCTACCATCTTGTTGATAGTTCCATCCCGATCCAAAAAGATAGCTTTCTGTCGGTTCTTTAGATTATGAGCATGTACCTTGCCGGTCTTTATATCATTCTCTGCTTCAAAAAAACGATCGGGCGTACCCATATCTTTAACATATTCCGGAGTATCGTAGGCATAGATACGTCCGCTGCCAATATTTGTTTTCAGCACATCGCGGTCGAGGTCTATCTTGTCGGGAGTCTCCGGATGACGGGGCACAAAATTCTTCATCGTCTCCTTCAATAACTCAGGTGAGATCAACTCGATGCCCGCATTCACACGATTTTTATAATAGAGACGTTCATCTTCTTTCGCCATCCAGCAAATCACCCGATGGGTATCTACAGGCATACCACCTGCTATTTTTGGGGCTTCAATCTCCGTAACAAGCAGCGAACTGTCATAAGGATGACCGTTAGGATGTGCCACTAAGCTAGCCCACGCTTTCTTTTCTTTATGAAATGCTATAAAGCGATTGAAATCCACGTCAATTATCACATCTCCACAAAGGAGCAGAAAATCTTCTGTAAGCTGGGGCATCTTGAATAAAGCACCCGCAGTTCCCAATGGATGATCCTCGATGAAATATTCAATACATACCCCAAAACGGCTTCCATCTCCAAAATAGTCTTTAATCTTTTCACCCAGATAACCGATAACTAATATTATATCAGTCAGACCACATGCCTTGAGGTTGTCTATCTGATGCTCTAATATTGGCTTGCCACATATATTAATCATTGGCTTAGGCACATCATTTGCCACAGAAGCAATACGCGTGCCACGTCCTCCGGCCATTATTACTGTCTTCATATAATTATTGTTGATGATTTATCCAAAGAATTTTTCTTCCAGCATCAAACACAGGCAATGATATACCGGAAGATGCAATTCTTGTATCTTGTAAGTTTCAGTCTCGGGCACTCGAATACACACATCAGTAAATTCCATCAAGCGATTTTCCTTTTCCCCCGTAAGTCCCACAACCTTCAATCCTTTTGATTTTGCAGCTACAGCAGCATAGAGAACATTCTTACTGTTACCTGAAGTAGATATACCCAAGAATACATCGCCAGCACGCCCCAAACCATTGATTTGTTGCGCAAAGACAAGCTCCGGCACAGCATCGTTCATGAAAGCAGTGGTAAGTGAAGGTTCACCCACGAGTGAAATGGCAGGCAACGACCCTTGCAGATGATCGGCAAGCACTGTCCCCATTTCCTTATCAATCTTCATCAAGCGATCTATTTGGGCTGCATAAATTTTACGCTTCATCTTGAATTCTTTCATCAACTCGCCTACAATGTGTTCACTGTCCGAGGCACTACCACCATTGCCTGCAACAAGCAACTTGCGCCCTGCCGAATAGGCTTCTTCCAGTATCTGATAAGCCAAGATGATATTTTGTTTACATACATCGAGAGCAGGATACCTCTCTATCAAAAGATCTACATGCTTTACTAACTTCTCTTCCATAAATCACTTGATGCTTAGTGAACCTACAGTATCCGTAGGATATATTTTCCAACCATGAGCACCTCCATCGCTAAATTGGAACGGCATGACCAATCCATGAAGCTTCTTTAGTGCTTCTTCTACTTCTTTCTTATGCGTTGGCTCTACGATGAACATAATGAATCCACCACCACCTGCACCCGACACTTTTCCTGCTTTGGCACCTGCAGCCATAGCTACGTCCATAGCCTCTTGAATCACAGGATTGGTAATATTATTTGCCATCTTCTTTTTATTTTCCCAACCTTCGCGGAGAATATCCGCGAAGCCGTTTATGTCTCCTTTCAAAATGGCCAGTTTCATATCCTTGGCACTCTGTTTTATCTTATGCATAGCTTCAATAGCATCGCTCTCTCCACTAGAGGTATTCTTTTTCTGTTCCTCAATAATAGCGGCACTACTACGCGACTTACCGGTAAAGAACAACAGCATACTGGCTTCCAATTCATCAATAATCCAGCGCTTAATCTTAAGCGGATTGACAATCACCATATCGTTTTGCAAAAATTCCATGTAATTGAATCCTCCGAAAGCTGCCGCATACTGATCTTGTTTGCCACCAGAGAGATTCAAGTCCTTGCGTTCTATCTCGTAGGCTAGGCGGGAAATCTCGTAGTCTCCAAGAGGTAACCCCAGCCATTCTACAAAACATTTCAATATACAAACAACCATAGTAGACGAGGTACCCAGCCCCGATCCGGCCGGAGCATCATTGTAGGTGGTTATCTTGAATGATTTGGCATCGAGGCCATAATCCTTAATAATGCGATTATACACACCTTTTATCAGGCTTGCTTCACCATCTATCTCCAATATTTTTGTAGATGGATAACGCTTGAAACAGTTTGAGTCATAGCTGTTAAGAACAATGTTATTATCTCTCGTTTCTTCTATGGTGCAATAGGCATAGAGATTGATAGTAGCATTCAATATCAATCCTCCATAAATATCACTATAGGGTGAAACATCACTTCCTCCTCCAGCCAAACCGAGGCGAAGAGGGGCTTTTGAACGTATTATCATAAGGGTGATTTATATTTTTTAAACATCTTTATTTGAACGCTTCAGAAAGAGCATATGCAAATGCTTTAAAAGAAATATTATATTTACGACGCCTAAACAACCAGATAAATACTGATAATTTAGAATTCTTAAACGCATTCGACAAGTTATGTCCCAGTTTTTTTTGGAAATAGACATCAAGCTTTCTTACTAACTCTCTATGATATAAAATATCTTCCTGAATATTAGGTTCCTGACACAAGAATGTCTTATACCATTTATATTCTTTTAGAATTGCTTCCAGCTTCAGCTCTACATTCCCTGTAGAACTGATTGTATATGAATTACGCCTGTATTGAAATACAATACTTTGTGTATTAGCTACTCCATTTTTTGAAGCACCTATAAAAGCGGAAATATCATCAGATCCCCAAGCTAAAGGTAGAAAATAGAACCCTCCCTGTTTGCGAAGCCATACTGATTCAAAGCAGAAATCACCTATAAACTGTTGATTATAAACATGCCATCTATGCCAAATGAGCGAAATGACAGATTCATATTCACATCTATGAACTGTTTTTTGATAGGCTATAGAATTCTCATCAATGATCTCTGTCCAACCATGAAGCAATCCAATACCCGGATATTTTGCTATTAACCTGACATACTCTTCCAAACAATTAGGAAGAAACTTATCATCATCTCCCATACATATAATGTAATCTCCTGTAGCATAACCAAGACAAATATTCCAATTATCTACCACATTAGCTGCTCCACAGTTCTTTTCATTCCGATAATACTTGATACGGGGATCGGAATATAACGATACGATGGAATATAAATCTTCCGGTGACGCATCATCAACGATGATGAGTTCGAAACATTCATAAGTCTGTCGCAGTATGCTGTCTATACATTCCTGCAAATATGCTTTCTTATATGCGGGGATTAGGATACTAAACTTCATAAGTCATACTCTTTTCTTTTAAAATTCTTAAGCATCCACCTATTAACAGCAACGTAGGAAATACACTATTTAATTCTCCTGTCATATTTGAGAATGCTAAATACACAATCAATAATGAGAAACATAAAGAATACGTATATTTATCATATCTTCTCAATTTAAAAGCCCAGAACAACAATGTTCCATAAAAAACACACCAAAACAATACACCGACTATTCCTCTTTCTAGAAGTAAATTCATCAACACACTTTCCAGCCCGAGTAGATCTTTATCAATCAATGTTTTAATACCCTCTTCTCCAAAACCCAAATCAATAGAAAAAAAATCTTTTCCTCTACCAAATAATAGGTGATCTTTTATATGATAAAGAACTGCGGTAAACTGAACGATACGCATTCCAATACTACTACCTCCTACTTCATTACCGTATGCAATAGTAGATGTGTCAAAGGCTTTGACAAAAAGACTAGTATATTTATCAATATTAGGAATAAATGGAAGCGAAAGGAGTAAAACGATTACAACTACCAAAGCTTTCCCTAACCATTTTTTTAAAGAAAAAGCATTATAAACAAATAATAGTAATCCCACGATATAGCATAAAACAACGGTTCTACAGCCACATAGTACAATACCAAATAAACAACAAAATTGAGCTATATAGAATTGCATCTTTAATATGATTTTATTCAAATATCCATATAAAAAGAATAAAGACATTAAGATACATATATACCCATAATTAAATGGATTTTGAAACATTGCCTGTACCCTAAAACGATCAGCTTCCACAAATTTTCTACCTAAATCACCCAAAGTCCCCCCCTCTATACCTTGGTAATTTATATCAATCCATATAGCATATTTTGTAATTAGATTAATAATACCAAAAACGGTAAGAATGAGTAACGCAACATAAGCTGCTCTAAAAGACGGTTTAAATTGCCTTGGACTGGAAATAGCAATAAATGCATAACAGATAACAAAATATTTTGCCAGTAATTCAACGATTATTAATCTCAAAATCTGAACAAAACTTTGATAATGAGCACTATTAAAAGCTAGCACAAATGTAGCCAGTATCATCATCAATACCAATGGGAATACTTTTTTCATCTTTAATAGTTTTATTCGTCTTTTGATACGAGGTAATTCTGAACCAATAAAGCACATCGACAAAAAAAACTTGGCACCACCAAAAGGAATAAATCTAATTATTGCAGCATCTAAACAAATTACAGAGAAGAAGAATATAGCAATCTTATATTCAAGCTTCAACTTGAACATTAATATGCCTAAGAACAAGACAAATAACTGAATAAATATCAACATTATGATTTAGAAACCTTCGTAAATAATAATGGCACAATTGTACCTATAATAAGATAGAGAATAAACCATCCCGTCCGCGAGTATTCCTCAATTACAGGAAACTCGGCTAATCGTTTAATGGGGAGATGATAATAAAATATAATGAATAAACTTACGAACTTAAATGACAGAAAATGCCAAGTTAAAATTGTCAATGTATTATTGCCTATGTAAATCATGCATTGACTGAATATATTTTTTCTTGAGTTTATAGTCCCACTTAAATAAAACACAGCTAATAATCCAGCAATTGCCGAAATATAATAAGGTATCACTTGCCAACTATCAAATTTCAGAAGTGTTGCCTGCCAAAAGTTTACTCCCAATGTAACCACAACGATTCCTATTAGAAAAATCCAATAACGCTGATGAATACAAAAACCACCTTTTTGGTAATAATATCCGGAAATAAAAAATAGCGCAGCAAAAAGCTCTCTTCCACCAATGCCTAAATAGGGTATATGAAGATGAAATACTGATGTAAGAATAGTAATACATAGCAACGCTCCCCCCATTTAACATTTTTAACATTACGAATAATAAAGAAAGCAATCAATGATCCCCAAAACAAAGACTTGAGAAACCAATAGCCGCCAAGAAGTTGTTCGGTGTCAGACATCTTTGTAACAATAAACACTGCTTTCTTAAACGTCTCTTGCCAAGTGTAAAGATGTGACACAATTCCTCGAAACCCAAACTCTCCATTGTAGATGTTGAGATAGAAAAATAAATTATGCAAGACGAGGAATATCAAACTCCATTTCACAAATGGTTTATACAACCCTTTGATTCTCTTTATGACAAAATCAGAAGGTATTTCAAGATATTTATCTTTAAAACAATATCCAGCAAAGAAAAAGAATAGTGGCATATGAAACATATTTATCCAATAGTTACCGTATTCCGAAAAACGCGTATGGGCTAAAACCATCAAAATAATGGCTATCCCTTTAGCTATTGAAACAGAATTGTCTTTCATTTCTTTAATTTCAGTATTGAGTATAGCATTTTTTTATCTTCTTTATTTAAAAACCTAAAGCAAACAATACTGTATATGATTGTAAAAAGGATGCCTTTTAGAAAAAAGGAAGAAACAATCTTTCCATCTAAGTTAATGAAGAGGTCAATCAGTACAGTCGCACCCACACCTATCATGACAAATGGGAAAAATGAATGCAGAAATACTCTACCTGATTGAATGTTCATTTTCTTAGGCCAATAATATAGATAGTAAAATGACAATTGAACAATTATATAAATAGCAAATGCTATCACAACACCTCCTATCTCAAAATATGGTATCAAGAACCAGGCTACTATCAAACCGATAATGGAAGATATGGATGTATTGTAGGTTATCGCTCTGATATCTGAACCTGATAATATTAAACTTGAAATAGCTTGATTATGTACCCCCAATGTGCAAAGTAGCCAAATATTAAACCATGGGATTAAATATAAAAAACTTTTTCCGACATACATGGTTACCACTTCACTCCCTACTGTCATCATACCGAATGTGCAAAAACAAAGCACAATCGAAATATACTTTGTTCCATCGTAGGCTACTTTATAGTAGGCTTCAGCATTCCCTTGAGCAACTATTTTTGAAGTAGAAGGCAATAACACTCCCATAAAGATTCCCCCAAACATCGAAACTATTCCTATAATTCCATTCAGTACACGATAGTCTGCTACCGAATCCAAACTTCCTTGCATTCCCAAAAAGACAGGACGTAGATTGTAAAATGAGAATTGAAAAATACTAAATGAGAATATATTTAAGCAATAGGGTAATATTTCTTTGAACGTTTCTTTATCAAATTTAGGTATGAAAGAGATAGTTGGTATCTCTTTTAATATCTTATTGACAGACAGAGGCAATATGGCAAACATCGAAAAGGTGGTAAGTGCAAAATACCAGAAGATATTCAATTTAGCATATACTGTTATAAACAGAACAATCACTTGCAAGATTTTTGGTAACAAAGTCCTTTTCTGTATCCATGCTACATTCTCTGTTGCCTTTATCAGTTGATCAAAACAAGAAGAATACCAACTAATTATCGCGCTGATAATCAATACATAAAAGAGAGTCTTTAATATCTCATCCTGATCAGCATTGAGATGAAATATTTCTTTCGAAAATAAAGATACCCCCAGTAATATGACTCCATTAAGAATACCAATAATTCCATAAAAGGCTAAACTCGTTTGAAAAAGTTTACTCGCCTTCTGAAAATTTTTCTTAGCCAACCATACAGAAAAGAATCTAATATTGGTTGAATTGAATCCCATGTCCATCAGTTGCATATAAACATTGACAGACATAGCTAACCCAATGATCCCATATTCTGTCTTCCCGAAGTAATGAATCAGTATAGGAACGGATATAAATCCATAGACCGAATTTACCAGATTTACAATCAAACTCCATAATACCCCACTGGTAATCTTACTCGCGCTCCCCATGCTTCCTTAACTTCCTAAATCTTTTTATGGTTCCCACGAGTTCTCGTACAGCCTTTATTTTATTTGCTTTCATTGCCGCATGCAAATAACCTAATCCGGTATAATTTAGCAAACCTTGTGTCATGAATTGAACAGCCATGATTCTCCAGCCTACTAAATGCCGTCTATCAAACTGATATTTTTGAATATCAGTTACTTTTTGGATATCTAAAGACTCTATATCAACATAGCCCAATCGTTTTGCTTCCGTAAACAATTGCTGTCCTTTATCTGTGCGTACAAAACAAAAGTTTTTTCCATCTCCTTCTGTAAAATCCGGATAACCATCTTTGGTATTCCATGAATCTCCCGAAGATATATCGGCTAACATGCCTATGCCATCAGGGCAGATTTTACATCTGAACCCTAATTCTCTTCCCAATATTTTTCCCCAACTGTCGTTATATGTCATTCGATCAGATTCTCCATTTGTATAAGTAGCTTTGAAATATCCCGGCCAGCCATCTCCGCGATAGCGCAATGATAAAGGCTCTTCATCTCTATGGAACGTAGAAAGTGCTTTCCTGGTCGCATGATAGCTGGGCATACCTGCACAAAAAATGGCTAAATAGTAAGTTATCTTTTGCCTATATTCAGGATGGATTTTAATGAAATTTTGCATAGCGGCTATATCACAAGGTTTTCCAATAAACGCATAAGTTTTTTCGGCTTCCAGCAATTCGATAATATTGTTAAATATTGCTGCTGGAGCATATCTGGATGCGTTTCTAGACAGTATATCTTCTTTTGTTGTACTCTCATATAGCCTGTTGTACAAGTAAGTTCCCTCCTCTACGCCAACATGAAGCACTGCGTCCACTTTCTTTGTTTCCAACAAATAAATGGCTAATGCAGATGTTACACCTCCTGAAGATGATGATTTTCTTATTTCAGAATCTGATGCCCAAGCATTTGCTACGATCTTAACATTTCCCCAAATGGATTGATTAGTAACTTGTGAATGAACAACGATACCTGGACATATTTTCGTAATAACTTTATGATCTATTCGATGCTGATCTCTGAATATAGGTTCGTAAAAGCCTTCTTGATTGATTACCATCTTACAATTTTCCTTATCTAGTGCTTCACATAAACCACATCCAAGACATAAGCTATTCTTTATAATATCATGTACTGTATTCATTCTTTTTTTAACCCTTTCATTTACGTATCTTAAAAAAATTTGTTAAGTCATTCATTAACATATTCTTTTTTTCAGACACGATATGATTCATTCTATCATCTATAAGTTCTTTCAATTGTAATCTCGAATGAAAAGATTCTCTTATAGTACTTATAATTTCTGCATGGTCTGATTCTCTCATATCACAAATATATGGATAATCCAAGGTGTCAATAAACAGCCCATTAAACTTTCTGCTGTAAGCCATTGGAACCACTGGAACTCCAGATGAGAAAGCTCCGATTGTGGCATGCATCCGAGCACCGACAAAGAAATCCATTCCGGCAATATAAGACTTAATTTCTACAGGACCAAGAGCTAAAGGAGCAAGTTTCAGCTTAGAATTATTGTATTGTCTCCATAAGTCGTAACTGATTCCATAATCATTTTCAATAGTTCTTTCTGCTCCGACGACGTGAGGTATTAAATGTACTTGCACATTCTCAATTCCTAAGAAAAAATCGACAATATCAATAATCAGTCTTCTATAATTACATTTTAACTCGAACTGGTTATTACGAGTATATCCGCCATGCCAAAGTAATGCGGAAATATTGATTCCAACATGTATAAAAGATGTATCTTGCTCTATCTTGTGGTAGGGCAGGAAAAATGCTACATCAATGTATTCTTTAACAGACTTCAGAGAAGGTATCTTACCAACCACATAATCATAACTTTGTTTGTCACGCGCCATACAGTATGAAGCATTTGAAATGCTTTTTATAGCACGATGCTCCACCTTATAATTTTTAAATGGTCCTATCGTTTGAGGTAATATACAATAAGGTATATGCAAAAAATTGGCAATTCGATGTATTCGGTCAATGCTGTTGAATCGCGTAAATCCATAAATATCACTAAATGAATCGCCTTGACCAATATCCAAAATATAATCGGCTTTGAAAAAAATATTTAAATCACTACCTTTGACTATATTTTTAATAATTGTTCCTATCGTATTCTTTAAAGATATGCCGATAGGATATCTACAATCTTTAAACTCTATTTTTCGATCATCTATTAATATCTCATGTGTTTTTCGGTCATCATATTGACTATCTGATAAATATAATTCGTAAGAAAGTCCGGCTTTCTTCATGATTTCATCAATCATACAGGCTATAGTAATAGTTAATGCTACGCATCCTCTATTCCCATTTTTAATTGGAGCATTTCCCAAGATTATTTTCATAGATATAATATCATTTATTATACATCTCTTCATAATACTTTTCGTATTCTCCAGATGTTATATTATCAATCCATTCCTGATTATCCAAGTACCATCTCACTGTCTCTTCTATTCCTTCTTCGAACTGTAAGCTAGGCTCCCAACCCAATTCGCTTTTCAGCTTGGTTGAATCTATGGCATAACGTAAATCATGTCCTTTACGATCGGTCACATAAGTAATCAGATCTAAAGAATATCCTTCCGGATACCCAAGCAACTTATCCACCGTTTTAATTATTACCTTAATTATATCAATGTTTTTCCATTCATTGAAACCTCCAATATTGTAAGTGCTCGAAATCTTACCATGATGGAAAATAACATCGATAGCTCGTGCATGATCTACTACATACAACCAGTCACGAACGTTCTCTCCTTTGCCATATACAGGCAACGGTTTACGATGACGAATGTTATTGATAAATAGCGGAATCAATTTCTCGGGAAACTGATAAGGGCCGTAATTATTGGAGCAGTTGGTCACAACAGTAGGCATTCCATAAGTGTCGTGAAATGCACGGACAAAATGATCACTACCGGCCTTCGACGCTGAATAAGGACTATGTGGATTATACTTGGTGGTTTCCTTAAAGAATTCATCACCATAGACCTCATGCGCCGAGATGTCTGAATCGATTCCTTCGGGACGGGTTAATTCCAATGTACCATAAACTTCGTCTGTTGAGATATGGTAGAAGCGTTTTCCAGCATAACCTTCCGACAAGGATTCCCAATATATTTTTGCAGCCTGAAGCAAAGCAAGAGTACCCATTACATTGGTTTGAGCAAAGGTGAACGGATCTTTAATACTTCTGTCCACGTGGCTTTCCGCTGCCAAATGAATAACTCCATCGATACGATACTGCTTGAAGAGTTCCAGCATTTTATCAAAGTCACAGATATCAGCCTTTACAAAGGTATAGTTAGGCTGATCTTCGACATCTTTCAGATTGGCCAGATTACCAGCATAAGTCAGTTTATCCAGATTGATTATGTGATATTCAGGATATTTATTGACGAACAAACGTACAACGTGCGATCCGATGAAGCCTGCTCCACCTGTAATCAGTATATTTCGTGCAAAATTCATGTCTATTTTAATAATCTGATTGTTGTTTCAATTCATTTATACATTTCTGCAGAGAGTCCTTCCAATAAGGAACAGTGATTCCAAAAGTAGATTTCACCTTTGTTTTATCCAGCACAGAAAAATGAGGACGCTTTACCTTACTGGGAAATTCATCGCTGTGACAAGGTTGAATATCGCACACATTACCACTCAAGTCACAGACTTCCTTCGCAAAGTCATACCATGAACACACGCCTTCATTACTGAAATGGTAGATGCCTTCTTTATAGAGTTGATTCTCCTCAATCACTTGATAGATAACAGATGCCAAATCTCCGGCATAAGTGGGAGTACCAACCTGATCAAAGACTACTTTCAGGGTATCTTTATCAGCTGTGAGTTGTCGCATCGTTTTTACGAAATTCTTCCCATAAGGGGAATAAAGCCAGGCGGTACGAAAGATAAGATAATGACAGCCGATTTCCTGTATGCTATGCTCACCGGCCAGTTTCGTTTTACCATACACACCCAAAGGATTAGTTTCCCAATCTTCCCGACAAGGGACATTTCTGTCTCCCTGAAAAACATAATCAGTAGAGACATGTATTAAAGTAGCATCAGTTTCTTTTGCTACAACAGCCAGATTCTCCACTGCCTTATTATTCAATAAATCAGCAGTCGCGAAATCGTCTTCCGCCTTGTCTACATTGGTATAGGCAGCACAATTAACGATGACATGAATTTGGTTGTCATTGACCATTTTACGGATAGAATCACGACTGGTTATATCCAACTCTGCCACATCGGTAAAAATATATTGGTTGGAGCTGGTTGACGACACACGGCGCATCTCATTACCAAGCTGACCGTTAGCTCCTGTCACTAGAATATTCATTGAGCTTAATACAGATTTTCGTTATAATCAAATAGCCAGCTGGCTTCTTCTAGACATTCGTGATGTTGGTCTTTCCCGGAAAGGATTATTTTATCAGCAGGAACCTTCCAGTCGATTTTCAACGCAGGATCATCCCAAGCCAGGGCACCTTCACATTGGGGAGCATAGAAGTTGTCACATTTATACTGAAAGATAACCTCTTCCGTCAGGACAACAAAGCCATGGGCGAATCCACGAGGAATAAAGAACTGACGGTGGTTTTCTTCAGTCAATTCCACTGATACATGCTCTCCAAATGTTGGTGAGCCTTTACGGATATCGACAGCCACATCAAGGACAGAGCCTTTAATGACACGTACCAGTTTACTCTGGGCATAAGGTGGTTTCTGAAAATGAAGACCACGTAAAACACCATAGCTGGATTTACTTTCATTATCCTGGACAAAATCTACCTTACGGACCTTTTCTGTAAATTCACGTTGAGAGAAGGATTCGAAAAAGTAACCACGGTCATCTTTAAAAAGGCGGGGTTCAATGATAACAACGCCTTCTATAGCAGTTTTGATTATTTCCACTGTGATTAGTGTTTATTAGTTATTTAGATTACCGGAAAGGAATATGGCATTATTCCAGTCCCAGTTCATTTATTACTTTTAAAAGGTACTGGCCATATTGGTTCTTTAGCATGGGCTTGGCCAGTTCACGCATTTTATCCGCTGTTATCCAGCCATGACGCAGGGCAATACCTTCAAGACACGCGACTTTCAATCCCTGACGCTTTTCAATCACTTCAATAAAAGTACTGGCTTCGGAAAGAGAATCGTGCGTGCCGGTATCAAGCCAGGCAAAGCCACGGCCTAATAGTTGAACCTTTAATTGGTGGTCATTGAGAAATTCCTGATTAACGGTAGTGATTTCTAACTCTCCACGGGGAGAAGGTTGTATATGTTTGGCTACATCCACCACTTTATTGGGGTAGAAATAGAGTCCCACTACAGCGTAGTTAGATTTTGGATTTGTAGGTTTCTCTTCGATGCTCAAAACATTTCCATCCTTGTCAAAGTCAGCAACTCCATAACGTTCGGGATCGGCAACCCAATAACCGAATACGGTTGCTTTCTGCTCTTCCTCGACTGTACGGACAGCCTCCTGCAACATGCGGGTAAAACTTTGGCCATAGAAGATATTATCACCTAATACCAGGCAGACGGAATCATTGCCGATGAAGTCTTCACCGATAATAAAGGCTTGTGCCAGACCATCCGGAGAGGGTTGTTCGGCATATTCAAAATGTACTCCATAGTCGGAGCCATCACCTAAAAGACGCTTGAAGCCCGGAAGATCATAAGGAGTGGAAATGATCAGGATCTCACGGATTCCAGCCAACATAAGGACTGAAATCGGATAATAAATCATGGGCTTGTCAAAGATGGGAAGCAACTGCTTACTCACTCCTTTAGTGATAGGATACAGACGAGTGCCTGAACCACCAGCTAAAACTATTCCTTTCATTCTGTTTATCGTATTTTTTAATTGTAAAAGCCCAATGTATTCACTGCTTATTTTATTTTTAAGCAGATATAATTAAATATTTCGTGGATTTTTAATTGGGAAAGGTTATCGGACAACAAGCCCCTAATATTTGTCACCGACATTAAATAGATAATCTGCTATATGAAGCAGATCTTTTGTAATGTTCTTGCAGTAAAATCCCCCATGTCCCCTATAAAAAGATTGATTATTTAATCATTCAAATCCCCATTTTCAGATACCGGCTCTACACACCCAGCCGGTATATCTACACATGCACACCCTAACATTGTCAATCGAACAGCAACTTTCGATTTCCCATTCACATGTACTAATTCCCCTTCCAATCCTGCCAATGGTCCCTTGATTACCCGTATTTTCTCTCCCGGAGCCAATGGCGATGTACTCATGCTAATCGTCTCATCCGAGTAGTCGAGCATAAACTTAAATCGCAACATTTGTTGGTCAGGAATAACAGCCGGAGTACTCTCCCCACGTAATACCATGTAACGGCTGATAGAAGATAAAGTCAGGACTTCTTTTTGTTCTTGCAGATCAACGTGAACGAAAATCATCATCGGAAGCAGTACCCGGTCGACAATTTTACGGCGGTCGCTCCATTGATGAACTTCTTGTTGAATTGGAAGGAAATTTTCGATCCCCATTTTCGTAAGCCGCTCACCCGTTTTTTTCTCGTGACAAATACGTACGATTGCCACCAACCAACGTTTTGAGCGCGCTACGCTGCTGCCAATCACATCTGTTGGCAGAAGATTTCGATCGTCATTTTTCTTAATGATCATGTATTTTTACCCCTCATTTTTCCATACCCCTTAGGCAATGGATTGAATTCGGTGACAAAGATAGATAAAATTATAAATAGTAAACAAGAAAAAACGCTTTCTTTTTTTACACACAAATAGAAATATACAGTTAAGACTATCCTAGACGTGAAAAATCCGCTATCACATTGGTTCTATTTTACCACCCATATTTTATACAACATCCCTAAACAAATCAGGCGCGGAAATTCCGCGCCTGATTTCTATTTCTTTGATTTACTTACCACTTATAATTGATACCGAAGCTAAGCAATTCTTTCAACTGGAAGAAGCTGTCTCCTTCAGTCGGTTTCGAGCTGTCGTCAAAACGGGTATGTATATAGAGCTTAGTAGAAAGATAACGGTTCAATACGAAGTTGAATGTATTTTCCCATTCTACACGTGCCCAATGATAGTTGGTCAGATAATTGAGACGAGACTCTAAAGTTACTGCAGAAATGATGGTCCAGTTCAATGTAGATTGTAACTGGGAACCAAAGTCATTTTTAGAGCATTTTCCTTTGTCTAAGCCAAACTTAGTTTCGTCTACTTCAGAGCTACCGATATAACGCAAGTTGTAAGTCAACGGTGCCATAAAGACTGAAAGATTAAATTTCTTCTTGCTCAATTTATAGTCCATACCGACACTGACCGCCAAATCTGCCGGAGACATGAAAGCGGAAACTAATTCTTCGCTGTTAGCTTTATATCCGTTGAAGAACTGTGTCTTAAACTCGGACGAAATGGTATAATACCAATTCTTGAAAGCTCTCAAACCTAATTTATTATACAAACGAAACTGGTCGGTATTGAACAGATATTTATGGTATTCATCTGACGGAGTGGAGGTCATACCCACTTTAGCTTCCAACTGGTTTTCAAACAGGACCTTTTCATTATCATTATAGTTAGCAAAAACCTGGAAAGTGGCTAATCCGGAGAAGTTACTTTCTCCTCCCTTATACCAGTTATCCGAAAGGTGGTTCTGACTGATCTGCAACGATCCGTTACCTCCGGTCACCCACCAGTTCGGTCGGCTAATCTTCATATTGGCCTTGCCTACATTATCATCCATATTTTCCGGTTGGAACAGATGGATAACTGTTGCTTTCGGAGATATCTTCGGCTTCACATCATGACGGAATACATCACGACTCATGATACGGTCTTCTGTAGTGACAACCAAGTTCGGACGTTCCAAATAAAGATCCATCAATGCACTATTCACTATTTTCTCGGCACGCTGGGTCTTGGTAAATACCAGGGTATCATAAGGTAAAAGTTCCGCTGTCAGTTGAGGAGTGGTGTCCCATTGCATAGGTTTCCATTCCAATTTTGAATATTGTGCCATCGGAGCATAATAATATGCTAATGGTGTGAACAGACGGAAATAATCGGGATCAGACGGAATATAACGTGGCGGCACAGACAGGTCGTTCAAATAATCTAATTGCGCGACATACTTATTATATAAATAAGAAACGGTATCCAGTTTTGGAGTCGGCCCCGACATATTAAGTTTAAGCATCAAATATTTCTGAAGCTCCGCCGAAAGCGTATCTGCTTTCACGACTCTGGCTTTTGCCACAACTGTTGAAGATTTAACCGTTTTGGCTGGTTTAATCACTTCAGGAGCAGGCTGCAGAGAGTCAGTCGGAAGTGAAGCGGATTCGACTGGTTCCTGCGCAAAAAGCGATAACGATAAGATTGACAGGATAAACGCTGAACATAAAGTAGTAATTCTCATCATATTTGTCTATGGTTTAGGCTGCAAAGCTACATTATTTTGTTTAGAAATCATAGGATTCTTTTAAAATTGCATTTTTTAATAAAATTGTGGAGACGAAAGACTGTTATCTTCCTCTTTTTTTTATAATTTTGCGGTTTTTAAGTTCGTAAGAATACTACTAAGTAAACAATTATTAAAACAGTTATAGCTGTGGGAGAAACAAAGTATATTTTCGTCACCGGTGGTGTTGCCTCTTCTTTAGGAAAAGGGATCATCTCATCCTCCATCGGTAAATTGCTGCAAGCAAGAGGTTACAATGTAACCATCCAGAAGTTTGACCCGTATATCAACATCGACCCGGGAACATTGAATCCTTATGAGCACGGAGAGTGCTATGTAACCGTAGACGGACACGAAGCCGACCTCGACCTGGGACACTATGAGAGATTCCTGGGAATACAAACGACAAAGGCGAACAACATTACTACGGGACGTATCTACAAGAGCGTCATTGACAAGGAACGTCGTGGAGACTATCTGGGTAAAACTATCCAAGTGATTCCTCACATCACAGACGAGATCAAACGGAATGTAAAACTGCTTGGTAATAAATACAAGTTTGATTTTGTGATTACTGAAATCGGTGGTACGGTAGGTGACATCGAATCACTCCCCTACCTCGAAAGTATCCGTCAGTTGAAATGGGAACTCGGTAAGAACGCTCTTTGCGTACACTTGACTTATGTTCCTTATCTTGCTGCTGCCGGAGAATTGAAAACAAAACCGACGCAACATTCTGTAAAGGAGCTCCAAAGTGTAGGTATTCAGCCGGATGTACTGGTACTGCGTGCCGAGCATCCGCTAAGTGACGGACTGCGTAAGAAAGTGGCACAATTCTGTAATGTAGATGATAAAGCCGTTGTGCAGTCTATCGACGCGGAGACGATCTACGAAGTACCTATCCTGATGCAGGCTCAAGGACTGGACAGCACTATCCTCGAAAAGATGGGACTGCCGGTAGGAGAAACTCCGGGACTCGGCCCATGGCGTAAATTCCTGGAACGTCGTCACGCTGCAGAAACTAAAGAGCCTATCAATATTGCACTGGTTGGAAAATACGATTTGCAGGACGCTTACAAGTCTATCCGTGAAGCTTTATCACAAGCAGGTACTTACAATGACCGCAAAGTGGAAGTTCATTTCGTAAACAGCGAGAAGCTGACAGATGAGAATGTAGCTGAAGCTTTGAAAGGTATGGCGGGTGTAATGATTGGTCCGGGATTCGGTCAACGGGGTATCGACGGCAAATTTGTCGCTATCAAATATACACGTACACATGACATCCCGACTTTCGGTATTTGTCTGGGTATGCAATGTATCGCTATCGAGTTTGCCCGCAACGTACTGGGATACACTGATGCCAACTCACGCGAAATGGATGAAAAAACTCCGCACAACGTGATTGATATCATGGAAGAACAGAAGGCAATCACCAACATGGGTGGTACGATGCGTCTGGGTGCTTACGAATGTGTATTGCAGAAAGGTTCGAAAGCATATCAGGCTTACGGACAGGAACATATTCAGGAACGTCACCGCCATCGCTATGAGTTCAACAATGACTTTAAAGACCGATATGAAGCTGCCGGTATGAAATGTGTAGGTATCAACCCGGAATCGGATCTGGTAGAAATCGTTGAAATCCCGACTTTGAAATGGTTTGTCGGTACACAGTTCCATCCGGAATATGGTAGTACGGTATTGAACCCTCATCCGTTGTTCGTTGCATTTGTGAAAGCTGCCATCGAAAACGAAAAAGCAACGGTGAACGGCTAGCGATACGCGGTAAACAACCGGTAGTTTGTAATTTATATAATTTGTAATTAAAATAAGAATGGATAAAAACACCATCACAGGTCTCGTTCTGATAGGTATATTATTGGTAGGATTCAGTTATTTGAGCCGCCCAAGCGAGGAACAGATAGCTGCACAAAAGAGGTATTATGACTCTATTGCCGTAGTACAGCAGCAGGAGGAAGCGCTGAAGGCTAAAACGGAAGCTGCACTGGCTAACAGTCAAAAAGAGGTGGCATCGGCTGCCGATTCTTCTGCTTTGTTTTTCAATGCCTTGCATGGAACCGACTCTAAAATCAGCATCCAGAATAATGTAGCGGAAATCACTTTCACAACCAAAGGCGGACGTGTCTATTCAGCCATGCTGAAAGATTATATGGCACAGGACAAAAAGACGCCGGTCATGCTGTTCGACGGTGACGATGCTTCGATGAACTTCAACTTCTACAACAAGGCAGGAGTCATCCAGACCAAAGATTATTTCTTTGAAGCTGTGAACAAGACGGACAGTAGTGTTACAATGCGTCTGGCTGCGGATAGCGCAAGCTATATCGATTTCATCTATACGCTGAAACCGGATAGCTACCTGATGAACTTTGAAATCAAAGCGACAGGCATGGAAAACAAGTTGGCAAGCACCAAGTATGTGGACATCGACTGGTCACAACGTGCCCGCCAACTGGAAAAAGGATTCACTTATGAGAATCGTCTGTCGGAACTGACTTATAAAGTAACAGGTGACAATGTAGACAACTTGTCTGCTGCCAAAGATGACAGTCAGGATTTGCCGGGACGCATTGATTGGGTAGCTTTCAAGAATCAGTTCTTCTCGTCTGTATTTATCGCTGAACAGGATTTCGACAAGGTTTCCGTTAAGTCAAGAATGGAACAACAGGGAAGCGGATATATCAAAGATTATTCTGCCGAAATGAATACTTTCTTTGATCCGTCAGGCAAGGAACCGACAGAGATGTACTTCTACTTCGGTCCAAACCACTTCAAGACGCTGAAAGCGCTGGATAAAGGACGTGACGAGAAATGGGAGCTTCACCGACTGGTTTACCTGGGTTGGCCGCTGATTCGCTGGATTAACCAGTTTATCACGATCAACGTATTCGACTGGTTGTCCGGCTGGGGATTGAGCATGGGTATCGTTCTGTTGATTCTAACTATTATGGTGAAAGTGCTGGTTTATCCGGCTACCTGGAAAACGTACATGTCTTCTGCCAAGATGCGTGTATTGAAACCGAAAATTGATGAAATCAACAAGAAATATCCCAAGCAGGAAGATGCAATGAAGAAACAGCAGGAGGTGATGAGCCTTTACAGCCAATACGGGGTAAGCCCGATGGGTGGCTGTCTGCCGATGTTATTGCAGTTCCCTATCCTGATGGCTTTGTTTATGTTCGTGCCGAGTGCTATCGAACTGCGTCAACAGAGTTTCTTGTGGGCGGACGACCTTTCTACTTATGACGCTATCATCACATTCCCGTTCCATATCCCGTTCCTTGGCAATCACCTTAGCTTGTTCTGCTTGCTGATGACGTTGACAAACATCTTGAACACAAAGTACACAATGTCTATGCAGGATACCGGAGCGCAGCCACAAATGGCGGCTATGAAATGGATGATGTATCTGATGCCGATTATGTTCTTGTTCGTCTTGAACGATTATCCGTCAGGTTTGAACTATTACTACTTCGTGTCAACGCTGATTAGTGTGGGTACTATGATTCTGCTTCGTAGAACGACTGACGAAACTAAATTGTTGGCTATTCTTGAAGCGAAAAAGAAAGACCCGAAACAAATGAAAAAGACCGGATTTGCTGCTCGCCTGGAGGCGATGCAAAAGCAACAAGAGCAATTGCAGCAGCAAAGACAGAATAAAAAATAAGGAGTAATTCCTGAATCATATTCTAAGAAAGCCGGACATCCTATTTTGGTTGCCCGGCTTTCTTTCTCTAAAAAATAAAATAGGATGAAAACTAAATATTCTTATAAACAAATCTGGACAATCTCCTACCCTATCCTAATCAGTCTGATTATGGAACAGATGATTGGTATGACGGACACTGCTTTTCTGGGACGTGTCGGAGAAATCGAATTAGGTGCTTCCGCCATTGCAGGTGTATATTACCTTGCCATTTTCATGATGGCATTCGGTTTCAGCATCGGTGCCCAGATATTAATTGCGCGTCGCAATGGAGAAGGAAACTACAAGGAAATCGGACCCATTTTTTATCAGGGCATATATTTCCTGCTTGCCATGGCAGTGATTTTATTCACGTTCTTCATCGTATTCTCACCATATATCCTCAAGAATATCATTTCGTCTCCTCATATTTATGATGCAGCCGAAAGTTATATTCATTGGCGTGTGTACGGGTTCTTCTTCTCTTTCATCATGGTGATGTTCCGCGCCTTCTTTGTAGGTACGACACAAACCAAGACGCTGACTTTGAACTCTATTGTGATGGTACTTTCGAATGTGGTATTCAATTATATCCTGATTTTCGGTAAATTCGGTTTCCCGCAATTGGGAATTGCCGGTGCTGCTATCGGCTCTTCGCTGGCTGAAATGGTATCGGTGATTTTCTTTATCATCTATACCTGGAAGCGGATTGACTGCAGGAAGTATGCATTGAATATACTGCCTAAGTTCCAAGGGAAAACACTGAAACGAATACTGAATGTTTCTGTGTGGACAATGATTCAGAACTTTGTTTCTTTGTCTACCTGGTTTATGTTCTTTCTATTTGTGGAACATTTGGGAGAGCGCTCTTTGGCAATCGCGAACATTATCCGAAACGTGTCGGGAATCCCGTTTATGATTGCAATGGCATTTGCATCCACCTGTGGTTCATTGGTCAGCAATCTGATCGGTGCAGGTGAACAGGATTGTGTACGGGGTACTATCAGGCAGCACATTCGCATTGGATATATATTTGTATTGCCAATTCTGATATTCTTCTGTCTATTTCCGGATCTGATCCTACGTATTTATACAGATATGCCGGATTTGAGAGCAGCATCCGTGCCTTCACTATGGGTATTGTGTTCTGCCTATCTGGTGCTGGTGCCTGCCAATGTTTATTTCCAATCGGTATCAGGTACAGGGAATACGCGGACTGCACTGGCTATGGAACTTTGTGTATTGGCTATCTACGTCACATACTCTGCATATTTCATCATGTACCTGCGGATGGACGTCGCATTTGCCTGGACAACGGAATGCGTATATGGTATTTTCACGCTGATGTTCTGCTACTGGTATATGAAGAAAGGAAACTGGCAGAAAAAGAAGATTTAAATCCTTTTTTCACTATCTTCGCAAGAAAATAAACATTTCATAAAATATATGAGACAAGCTAATTTAATTATGATGTCGGCAGCAATGTTGTTAGCTGCCTGCGGAGGAACCAAAGACGCAGGCAAGACAGATCAGGTGCTTATCGAGAAATCGGATATTAAGATCGAAGGGAAGCGCATGACTCCCGAAGCACTTTGGGCTATGGGACGTATCGGCGGATTCGCCGTATCGCCCGACGGAAAGAAAATTGCGTATACGGTAGCGTATTACAGCGTACCGGAAAACAAGAGTAACCGCGAAGTTTTCGTGATGAACGCAGATGGAAGCGAAAATCAACAAATCACTCATACCCCGTATCAGGAAAATGAGGTGACTTGGATTAAGGGAGGCACTAAACTGGCATTCTTAAGTAATGACAACGGAAGCAGCCAGCTTTATGAAATGAATCCGGATGGTAGCGGGCGCAAGCAGCTGACCAACTACGACGGAGATATTGAAGGATATTCCATCTCACCGGATGGCAAAAAACTGCTGTTTATTTCACAAGTAAAGACGAAAGAAAGCACTGTTGATAAGTATCCGGACCTGCCGAAAGCTACCGGTATCATCGTTACCGACCTGATGTACAAACATTGGGATGAATGGGTGACGACCGCTCCGCATCCTTTTGTTGCCGACTTTGATGGTAACGGCATTTCCAATATTGTGGATATTCTGAACGACGAACCGTATGAAAGTCCGATGAAGCCTTGGGGTGGCATTGAGCAACTTGCCTGGAATATGACTTCGGACAAAGTGGCTTACACTTGCCGTAAAAAGACAGGACTGGAATATGCGATTTCTACCAACTCTGATATTTATATCTATGACTTGAATACTAAGAAAACAGAAAATATTACTGAAGAGAACAAAGGATATGATACCAACCCGCAATACTCACCGGACGGCAAGTATATTGCCTGGCAGAGCATGGAACGTGACGGATACGAAGCTGATCTGAACCGTCTGTTCATCATGAACCTGGAAACTGGCGAGAAGCGTTTTGTGAGTAAGGCATTCGAATCGAATGTGGATGCTTTTGTCTGGGGAGCAGATGCTAAAGTGATCTATTTCACAGGTGTATGGCATGGAGAATCACAAATTTATGCGCTTGACCTGGCAAATGATTCGGTAAAGGCTATTACTTCAGGAATGTATGATTACGAAGGGGTAGCTCTTTTCGGAGATAAGCTGATTGCGAAACGTCATTCAATGAGTATGGGTGATGAGATTTACTCTGTGGCACTGGATGGTTCTACCACTCAACTGACACAGGAGAACAAACAAATCTATGACCAGTTGGAAATGGGTAAAGTGGAAGGTCGCTGGATGAAAACAACAGATGGTAAACAGATGTTGACATGGGTGATTTATCCTCCACAGTTTGATCCGAACAAGAAATATCCGACTTTACTGTTCTGCGAAGGAGGTCCGCAGAGTCCGGTAAGCCAGTTCTGGTCTTATCGCTGGAACTTCCAGATTATGGCAGCTAATGATTATATCATCGTTGCTCCGAACCGTCGCGGTTTGCCGGGATTCGGTGTGGAATGGAACGAACAGATTAGCGGCGATTACGGTGGCCAGTGTATGAAGGATTACTTCACTGCTATCGATGAAATGGCAAAAGAGCCGTATGTGGACAAAGATCGTCTGGGATGCGTAGGTGCCAGCTTCGGAGGATTCTCCGTATATTGGTTGGCCGGACATCACGACAAACGGTTCAAAGCGTTCATTGCTCATGATGGTATCTTCAACATGGAAATGCAATATCTGGAAACTGAAGAAAAATGGTTTGCCAACTGGGATATGGGAGGCGCATACTGGGAAAAACAGAATCCGGTGGCACAGCGTACGTTTGCCAACTCTCCTCACCTATTCGTAGAGAAATGGGATACTCCTATTCTCTGTATCCATGGAGAAAAAGACTACCGTATCCTGGCTAATCAGGCTATGGCTGCTTTTGATGCTGCCGTGATGCGTGGTGTTCCTGCAGAGCTGCTGATTTATCCGGATGAAAACCACTGGGTATTGAAGCCACAGAATGGAGTGTTATGGCAGCGCACATTCTTTGAATGGTTGGACAAATGGGTGAAGAAAGCTCCGTCTAAATAAAATTTTACGTTAATTACATAGTAGAATAAACATAGTAAACTAAAAGAAGCCCCTGTTCTCAATCTTTTGAGTTCAGGGGCTTCTCCATTGCATTCATCAAAATCGGCTAAAATTATAAAAAAGCTCGCTAAATTTACTCCGAATAAATATTTTCAATTTCTACAATATACATCTTATGGAAACCTCCATGAGCACCACCGTACCACTTTTCTATTGATTCTTTATCCAGAAAACATTCCGGTTTGATAGTGTCAGCATAAAGTTTCTTACATTCCAGACTCAAACGTGCCTGCTCGAACAGGACATTTCCTTTTTCTGTAAATACAGGTTTCAATCCGGTTTCTTTTACTTTATCTATATTACGTCCCGACTTGGAACCACAAACAGCGTGAATTTTCTTATTTTCTTCTCCTAAGAAAGAAAGTGTCAGGTAATCGTTCTTCTCTACAAACTCGTATGTATACCGTTCGGGACGGATAAAAACGAAAGCAACCGGTTTATTCCACAACCAGCCGATGCCACCCCAACTTGCTGTCATCGTGTTAAACTTCTCTTTTGTTCCGGCTGTAACCAGCATCCACTCTTTTCCGATCGCTTCGAAAAAGTTTTCTTTCAAATCTTTTACTTCTAATTTCTTCATCTCTTTATTCGTAAATATGTATTCATAATTAGTTTATATAATAATTTAGGCACGGATTACACAGATTAACACGGTTACTTTGCAACAATAACAACACTAAAAACCGTGAAATCCGTACCTAGAAAAATAACGATTAATTCATGGCAGGTACTTATCTAATTATTTCTGTTTATTCAATTTCACAATCTCTCCCAAATAGGGAATCTTCACCGGAATCTTCCGTTTCTTAGCCTCTGTTGCGAAGACTTTCGGGGGATCATGCAAAGGCTCGTCAGACAAATCGAATGTGCCATAATGCATGGGAATGGTAAGACCAGCATGCATTTCCTCGGCGGCAGTCAATGATTCGTAAGGCGATATATGATTGGGACGCATAAACCAGCGAGGTTTGTATGCCCCGATGCCTAACAAAGCATAATCCGGTGCTCCGAACAGATCGGGAATCTCACGGAAGTGACTGGAATAACCTGTATCACCGCTATAATAAAGAGAAATTCCATTTCCTTGCAGCATGAAAGCTCCCCACAGTCGCTGGCCACCATCACGTACGGAACGTTTGCTCCAGTGTTGTGCCGGTAGAAAAGTAATCTTCAATCCCTCATCTTCCATTTGTTGATACCATCCGGCTTCAATCACTTTCATTTCGGGAAACCATCCCTGAATCAGCTCACCGGTTCCCAAGCCGCAAAAGAGTTTCATTTGCGGGTTATTCTTCAGTAAACGGGCTATACTCTGTTTATCCAAATGATCGAAATGGTCATGGCTGACAAGTAGATAATCAATCCCTGTAAATATGTCAGGATTAGCGGGAAACTCGCTCTGTCTCTTCACAAAAGGAATACTGCCGAACACAGGATCGAACATGATTCGTTTACCTGCTAACTGGAGAAAGAAAGAATTATGTCCGAGCCATATCAGGGAATCTCCCACCACTGCATCCAATGAACGGAGATAACAAACCTTTGGATCCCATTTCACCGTTTTCTTCTCTTTGCGTTGGGGATTGGACGAAAGACGCCATTTCAGTACACTCCCCATCCCCGGACGGAAGCGATGCTGCCGATTAAAAAAACGCCCGCGCACCATCGGATTTCCTCTCCAATAAGGGTTGACTGTCGCTAAACGTTCATTTCTCCTAAAACATATATGTTCACCCATTTTTATTTCCTGAATACGTATTTACAAACTTACTAAAAATTTCTCGATTTACGATGAATTAGAGTAAACAAAAAATGTACCCCGGACACACTATCGGGGTACATTTACTTATAAAGGAATAAATATTATCCTTTTTTAATAGAATGAGACTTCGTTAAGAGCAGTGCAAGCCATACAAAGGCAGTTGCCAGCCAAGAGCTGAAAGATTAATAATCATTATGACTGCACCCAATATCCATAGAATCAATAGCGACCATTTCAAACCCGTTCCCATCGGTGACCAATGGAATAATTGCCGCAAGATAGTATACAAGAAAGCTCCTAACGGAATGCCGATGAGGGCAACTCCGGCAATCGTACCTAGCAGTGTCATCATTGGAGATACGGAAGCAACCGGCATCCAGTCGATGGCAGGCAGCATCTCGTAAAGCAGTGCTCCTCCGCTAACTGCCACGGCAATTGCTGCAAACACCAGTGCTACCAGTACAACGGCCAGTACGAACAAGACAGGGCAGCAGAGAATGACAAGAGCTACCAGAAATATTTTAAAGAGAACAGCAGCAATGGAAACAAATACATCGCCTATCTTTTGAAGAAAGGTACGAGGTTTGCCGGAGTTCATATAGTTGTTAACTCCGTCCGCTACACGTTCGAAACCGTCTGTCACTGTTTTGCCAATATTCTCAATGGTCACTGCTTCTCCACGCATACTCAATTTTTCCGCGGCAGTACGGGCTTCCGGAATAACGATCCATCCGATAATATAAAGTATAATCATCGGGCAATAAGGTACAAATACAAGGATAATCATCAATATACGCACTAATGTGATGTCCCAACCGAAGTAAGCTGCCAATCCTGCCGCTACGCCTCCCAACAATTTATTATCCGGATCACGAAACCAGCGGCGTTGAGCAGCGGTTTGCGTACTGCCTTGATTAGCGGACGATGTTTGTTCCGTTCTTTTCTGTGAGTCCATATCCTCATCAGCAATTCCAAAGTCTTCCGGTTTGCCGACACGAGCGATAATTTCTTCTACATCCGAAACTGTGATGACCTGTTTTCCTTCAGTTACTTTCTCGGCAAACAGTTCGGCAATACGCATCTCAATATCGTTTACGATCTCTTCCGCACCCTCCTGTTTACGAAAGTAATGCTTCAAATTAGACAGATAATTATCTAACAGTCGGTAGGCATCGTCATCTATATGATAGACAATTCCTCCTAAATTTATGGTCAATGTCTTTTTCATTTTTATTTCTTCTTTTTCGGATTATCTATTGGCTATATGATTCACTGTATCGTTAAGTTCTTTCCAGGAAATTTCCAGCTCTCCCAAAAAGACTTCTCCTTGTTCAGTGAGTTTATAGTATTTGCGGGGAGGTCCCTGGGTAGATTCTACCCACTCATAACTTAACAGGTCATCATTTTTCAGACGGGTAAGCAATGGATACAAGGTGCCTTCCACTACAATCAGTTGGGCTTCTTTCAATTTCTGAATAATATCAGAAGCATAAGCGGGCTCCTTGTGCAACAAAAGCATGATACAATATTCAAGCATGCCTTTCCTCATCTGTGATTTTACATTGTCTACTTTCATTATTCACTTCTTTTAGATGCACAAATATATGCATTACTTTAGTACCTTGCATTACAAAGTACTATAAATTAATAATAATTAAAACATTAGAGACTCTCCACCTTATTATAAAAAGAAATAATGGCTATATTTGTGCCCGTTAAACCAAGAAATAGAAAATACGTATGTTTACAATTCGAAAAGCAACGGTAGCCGATTGCGAGCTTATTCATAAGATGGCAAAGGAGGTATTCCCCGCCACCTACAAGGAAATTTTATCTCCCGAACAACTGGATTATATGATGGACTGGATGTATGCACCTTCCAATGTGCGCAAACAAATGGAGGAAGAGGGACATGTGTACTCCATTGCTTATAAAGAGAATGAACCATGCGGATACGTTTCCATTCAACAACAGGAAAAGGATGTATTCCATCTTCAGAAGATATATGTCCTCCCCCGTTTTCAGGGTACGCATTGCGGCAGTTTTTTATTCAAGGAAGCAATCAAGTGTATCAAGGAGATACATCCGGGACCTTGTTTGATGGAGCTCAACGTAAATCGTAATAATAAGGCTTTGCAGTTTTACGAGCACATGGGAATGAGAAAGTTGCGGGAAGGTGATTTCCCGATTGGCAACGGGTATTATATGAATGATTATATTATGGGATTGGATATTTAATAAACCAAAATGCCCCGGAACAAGTATCGTGAATG
>ENA-OURJ01000282-OURJ01000282.1-human-gut-metagenome-genome-assembly--contig:-NODE-282-length-38612-cov-4.66706_pt1 | contig 38612 bp, 31 predicted proteins | sample MGYA00242096_ERZ508981 | MGnify/ENA primary metagenome ERZ508981 (study PRJEB26280, sample SAMEA2531404) | human gut metagenome | biome: human gut; feature: human-associated habitat; material: faeces... | reverse complement strand
TCATTGATAAATTTTCTGTATCTAACTCATTTTGCAGTCCCGTAATAAAATTAGATAATTCGGATAATGTCTCATTTTTTTCATCACATAATAATTCAGCCCTATATTTTAACAATCGAGGAACATATTTTTTTACCTTTGAATCAGCAGCCCATTCTTCATTCAACAAAATATCATGGCGTGTGTTTGAACAAGTACTAAAACATTGATGGGCAAACGCATTGATAAAGCCATCAATATTTGTAGCCCCAGTATTAATTATTCTATCTAGCTCTGTTTTTCCACTATTGCGAATAAACTTAATATATAATCCATCGGGACATTCAGAAAGTAATGCCTTTGCCCTTTCAAAATTATTATCTTGTAGTAAAATAATAATAGCCGGTGCTAAAATACTGCTTTTATGTAATGTGACAAGTTGTGTTATATATTTTTTTAGTACCTTACCCTCTTGTATAATAATTGGATCAATCACATTAGGCCCCGCTGCTTGATGTTCTTGTGTCATAAACAACTTTGACAACGCAATTACAACATCTACTATTCCAGCAGGAGACAAACCATCAAATGCAATTTTTACCATTGCTCCGACTACTGGTATTTTTTTGCCAATCCAACTAAAGATTTTGCCAATTAAATTTTTGGCATTTTGATCGCTGTCAATATAATTAGGTTTTCCTTTGAATGATTTGAAAAATTCAAAGCCTTGCCCGACTACAAACTTTTGTTCTACAACATAAATTGTAAAATGATTTGCATGCTCTCTAAACAGTTCTTGTATATTATCCATTTGTAACACCTCAACAATCAAAATTGTTTTGTATTTGATAAATAGCACCTGCGTATCCTTACAATATATAAAGACAATAAAGTAGTTTTAGCAGTCATAAAACATAACTGATAACTGTTGATTATCCGTTGGAAATATAAGTAGAAGCCACAATGATTTCTCAACTGAAATTATTGTGGCTTCTATTTGTTTATATATTAAAATTTTTCCTGGGATGTTTGGAAGTTAAAATATCTTTTTGCTTTGCCAATGCCACATGGGTGTAGATCTCTGTAACATTGATGGAACTATGCCCAAGCATTTCTTGAATATAACGGATATCAACATCAGCTTCAAGCAGACTAGTTGCAAAAGTGTGTCGAAACATATGTGGTGTGATGTGTAACTCAATAGCAGCAAGAGAGCTGTATTTGTTAATCATTCTGCGGACAGCTTGATCTGATAAGGGTTTACCGTTTTGATTGACAAAGAAATGTTCATAACTATTTATTCCTGCATGAAAAAGATTTTTGTATTCTTGTAAAATACGAATAACAGCATCATTCCCAATCTGTATACGTCTTTCTTTATCTCCTTTGCCATATATAAGTAAAGTGCCATCGTACAAATTGATATCGCCGCAGTTTAGCGTACAAAGTTCGGATATTCGCATTCCGGTAGCAAATAAGAGTTCTGCGACGGCAGCATCTCTAAGTGCATTTTTTCGTTGATAATCAGTTTTGGCGAATATTCGTTGTTTATAGATTGTAGACAGAAATAGTTCAACAGTATGCAATGGTATGGTTTTTGGTAAAATGACTGGTTCACGAAAGCGTACTTGTATTTTATTGAAAGGATTTCGCTCAATTATCTCTCTATATTCAAAATAATGAAAAAGAGCCTTTATAGAGGCAATCTTCCGTTTTACTGTCTTGGGTTTGTACTGTTGATGCAAGCTGGCAATGTAATTTTCTAACATGTTTGGAGTTATTTCTGTTATTTCTGTGGTAGTGGCTTGGTCAGAAAATTGTCTCAGGTCAATCTGATAAGCCTTTAGTGTTTTTTCATCCAGACGTTTCTGCGTTCTGCAATATTCCAAATAGTTGCTGGTAGATATCTGTAAGTTATTCATAAAAAAATCTCCTTTACGTTGAATTTATTAACCAAGGATATATCATACATGGAATAAAAAGAAGAGAGTACCTGCCAAATTATGTCGTGCTACCTACCAAATCATAACGTAAAATACGTAGATAAATTGCGTTATGATAGTTTCAGTCTTAAAGAAGTCATTTCAATATTGAAAGAATTATGTGCACAGAGGTTCATCATTTTAACGTATGAGAGGATGAATCTAGAATATTAAATGTTATGGCAATGAGATATTTTTGCAGGAACAGGAGGTGTGCCTTATGGGTTATGACAATTTCACAGTTGGACAGGCAATCAGAAAGCTGAGAACGGATAGTGTATTTATTGATATTGTATATAGGGCTAAGTCTGTTGCAAAGCATTATGAAGAATTAAATCGTGATATGTTATCTGATGATGAAGATAGTCCTGTACGAAAGAGCATTGAGAAAGTTGCTGATGAAGCCAGACACTATGATTTTATGTGCGATTTTATGGAATCAGCCTTTGATGATGATTATGACGCTGATTCAGAAGAGTATGACGATTCGGACTACTTTGATGATGACTTGGTATGTGAAGAAGGAAACGATTGACGACGAGGAATTCTAAATAGAAAGGTGTAAGTGGGTGTTGATGATATGAGAAATGATGTTCCTATTTGCGATAAGATAGCTTGGACGATACCCGAAACTGCTCAAATAAGCAATATCGGTGAAAACAAGTTATATGAGCTAGTAAAAAATCCGAGATGCCCGTTTGTACTATTCGTAGGTAACAAACGACTAATCAAAAAGAAAGAATTTGAAAAGTACATTTCAGAAAACGTAGAAATCTAAAACTTTTTTACACAAAGAAGCTCTAATATGCTATAATACTCTATACGCTGTATTAGGGCTTCTTTTTTAAAAGGAGCTTTATATATGGGAAAGGATTTAAAAGGAAAGGAATTAGGTGTTGGTATTAACCAACAGAAGAACGGCTTATATTCTGCAAGATTTGTAGATAAGTATGGAAATCGCAAGCAGAAACGCTTTAAATAGTTGCAAGAATGTAGACAATGGCTTGCGAACAGGCGAATTGGTTGGCTTAGAATGGAGACACGTTGATTTTGAAAATTGTGTATTGACTATCGAGCAGTCTATGGAGTATCGCTATAAGGTTGGCGAATGGCGAATTGGCGAACCCAAAAGTAAATCGGGTTATAGAACAATCCCTTTAACAGATGAAGCTATCAGAATCTTAAAGGCACAGAAAGAAAAGAATAAGAAAATCAAAGAAATTCCAGAGGAATGGAAAGAATTTATTTTCCTTTGTCGCAAGGGCGAGCCTGTGAAGAATAGCACCTATGACACCGCTTTATTCAAGATATGTGATAAAGTAGGAATTAAAAGATTTTCTATGCACGTACTAAGACATACCTTTGCGACAAGATGTATTGAAGCTGGTATGAAGCCTAAGACCTTGCAGAAATTACTCGGGCACTCATCAATTCAGATAACAATGAATTTGTATGTGCACATAACAGAGGACGAAAAACAAAAAGAGATGGAATTAGTTGCAGAAGCTCTAAATTTGATAGGTTGATAAAAAGTGGTGCACTAAATGGTGCACCTAGCCAAAAGAGCAGATGCAAAACCCTTGAAAATAAAGGAAAAACAAAGGAGATATAGAAAATATGAAATTAGGAATCGTCGGACTTCCAAACGTTGGAAAGTCCACATTATTTAATTCCCTGACCAAAGCAGGTGCTTTATCTGCGAACTATCCATTCGCAACGATCGATCCGAACGTCGGAATCGTTTCCGTACCGGATGAGAGAATCGTAAAACTCGGTGAGCTTTATCATACGAAGAAGGTAACACCGGCTACCATCGAATTTGTAGATATTGCAGGACTTGTAAAGGGAGCCAGCAAGGGCGAGGGACTTGGAAACCAGTTCCTTGCAAATATCCGTGAGGTAGATGCTATCGTACATGTGGTACGTTGTTTTGAGGATACCAATATTATCCATGTGGACGGATCTATCGATCCTGCAAGAGATATTGAGACGATCAATCTGGAACTGATTTTTTCTGATATTGAGATTCTTGACAGAAGAATCGCAAAGATTTCCAAACAGGCAAGAATGGACAAGACACTTGCAAAAGAACTGGAACTTGTAGAGGCAATCAAGGCACATCTGGAAGCAGGTAAGATGGCAAGATCTTTTGAAGTACCGGATGATGAAGACGCGGAAATCTGGTTCAGGGGTTATAACCTTCTGACTGCAAAACCGACCATTTACGCAGCAAATGTTGCAGAGGATGACCTTGCGGATGATGGGGCATCCAACCCACATGTTGCAAAAGTAAGAGAGATGGCAAAGGAAGAGGGCGCAGAGGTATTTGTGATCTGTGCGCAGATCGAACAGGAACTTGCAGAACTCGATGAGGATGAGAAAAAGGAATATTTAGATGACCTTGGCGTGACCTCCAGCGGACTTGATAAACTGGTAGCAGCAAGCTACAGCCTGCTTGGACTGATCAGTTTCCTTACTGCAGGAGAGGATGAGTGCCGTGCATGGACGATCAGGAAAGGCACAAAAGCACCACAGGCAGCAGGTAAGATCCATACAGACTTTGAGCGTGGATTTATCAAGGCTGAGGTTGTAAATTATCAGGATCTTTTAGATAATGGAAGTCTTGCAGCAGCCCGTGAAAAAGGAATTGTCGGCATGGAAGGAAAAGAGTACGTGGTCAAAGACGGAGACGTTATTTTATTCCGCTTTAATGTATAAGAGATAAAAAAACGCATATCATTTTTCGAGGGAATGTTTCGGAGAATGGTATGCGCTTTTGTGACTTGACAGAAAAAGAAGTGATAAACGTCTGTGACTGCAAATGCCTTGGAAATGTCCATGATCTTGATATTGACGAATGTGATGGAAGGATACGGGCGTTGATCGTTCCGGGACCCGGAAAATGGTTCGGCTGTTTTTGCAGGGAGTTCGAACTGTTTATTCCGTGGTGTAAGATCGTCAGGATCGGACCGGACATTATTTTAGTTGATATTGATGAGAAAGAGGCAAAACACAAGGTTTAAAGAGAAGAAAACAGGAGAGACTATGTTAGATCAGAGTGTATTTACAGAGACAATCCATGAGGTGGCAGAGATTATCCGCACTTCTGCGACACCGTTATCAAAAGAAGAGATCTTAAGCTATTTCAAAGAGATGGAGTTAAACGAACAGCAGGAAAACATGGTTTTAGAGTTTCTGCTGACACCACATGAGGAAGAAGAAGCGGAAGAGGAAACTGAAGAGGTCGAAGATGGGGAGCAGGAAGCAGCAGACTGGCAGGAAACGTCAGATGCATCTGTGCTGGCACAGAATGATCCTGGCAAAAAAGAGGAAAAAAACGCAGAGCCGGATGTTTTACCGGAATCTAAGGTATTTCAGATGTATCTGGAAGAGATCGGCAGTCTTCCGGTATATTCCGGGAAGAAGCAGGAAGAAATGTATCAGAAGCTGTTAGCAGGGGATGAGTCCGTGATCAATCCAATCTCTGACAGCTGGATGATAAAGGTGTTAGAAACTGCCAGAAAGCTTGCAGTGACCTCAGAAGGCTTTGAGGATGTCATTCAGGAAGGAAATATGGCACTTTTTTTAAAACTGACAGAACTTTGCGGCTGTGAGGAAAAAACAGATGTTGAGGCAGAATTGCAGGGCGCAGTGGAGACAGCCATGAAATCATCCATTCTTGCGGAAGAAGGCGAGGATGAGGATGAGAAGGCTATGGTCGGCAAGCTGGCATTAGTCAACGAGGCAAAGAAGTATCTTGCAGAGGAGAAAGGCAGGGAAGCAACTGTACAGGAACTTGCAGCATATACACAGTTGACAGAAGAGGAACTTTCTGATATCCTCTTATTGATCCAGAAAGCGGATCAGAAGGACAAATAGCATATAGAATCCAAAACCAATACTGGAGTGGACTTTTCTGGAGCAAAGGGCTCTATTTTTCGCCACACGACTGAATGTGAACAGCCGTGTGGTATTTTTTTGCGCTAAAACAGATATTTCAGCGTATGTGAGTAAGATTGATTGACAGAAAGAAAACAGAGGAGAAAAAGAAAAGATGGATCAGGAATTTATGAAAGAAAAACCGGTGATGCCGCTGGTGATCTCCATGGCGCTGCCGATGACATTTTCCATGTTAGTGAATGCATTATATAATATCATAGACAGCTACTTTGTGGCGCAGATCAGTGAGGATGCGATGACAGCGTTATCGTTAGTATTTCCGTTACAGAATCTGGTCAATGCAGTGGTCATTGGTTTTGCTATCGGAATAAATGCTACGATGGCTTATTATCTTGGGGCACAGAAACAGCAGCTGGCAGATAAAACAGCATCGCTTGGCATGTTATTGAATATGCTGCATGGTCTGGTGCTGGCAGCCATCTGTATTGCAGTTATGCCAGCCTTTTTAGGGATGTTTACAAAACAGACCGGAATTATCGGAATGGGGGTACAGTACTCGGATATTGTATTTTTATTTGCAGTGCCAAATGCGGCAGCGCTTTGTTTTGAAAAAATATTTCAGGCAGTTGGACGCATGAAAACATCTATGTTCTGTATGCTGCTTGGCTGTGTGACCAATATTGTGCTTGATCCGCTGCTGATTTTTGGAATTGGGATTTTTCCTGCAATGGGAATCCGGGGAGCGGCGCTTGCAACCGGAATTGGACAGATCGTGTCACTGGCAGGGTATCTGAGCGCATATTACTGGAAACCGATTCCTGCCAAAGTGAAGGTCAGAAATATGAAGCCGGAGAAGCAGCTCTGCAAAAAAGTGTATTCTATCGGAATCCCTGCAACGTTAAGCCTTGCGCTGCCTTCCGTCCAGGTGTCTGCATTAAATGCGATACTGGCTGTTTATTCTGCAAGTTATGTTCTTGTATTGGGTGCTTATTTTAAATTACAGACATTTTTGTATCTGACTGGAAATGGTGTGGTACAGGGGATGCGTCCATTGATTGGATACAATTATGGAGCAGGAGAATCAAAGAGAGTGAAAGAGATTTTTCAGTCAGCATTGTTCCTGATCGTAATCGTGATGGTGATCGGTACGATTCTCTGTATGGCAGTGCCACAGGCACTGATCGGTCTGTTTACAGAAAATCCTGAGACGATCCGGCTGGGAAGGGAGGCACTCAGGCTCATCAGTATAGGATTTATCGTGTCATCGGTTTCCGTCACGGTATCCGGCGCTTTGGAGGGGCTTGGAAAAGGGAAGGAATCGTTAGTCATTTCATTACTGCGTTATATTGTGGTAATTTTGCCGCTGGCGTTTATTTTAAGCCGCCTTTTTCAGGCGGCTGGTGTATGGCATGCGTTCTGGATCACGGAATTTGTTTCAGCAGTGATTTCATGGATCATATGCAAAAAGGAGATTTTTCAGTGAGGCACATCCAGCAATGTTTCAAACTGGTCGATCGGAACAGGTTTGGAATAAAAATAACCCTGATGCCAGGTCGCACCAAATTGATGAATGTAGTCGCTTACCTCCTGATTTTCAATTCCCTCGATACAGGTTTCGGTATTGGTACGGTTTGCATAATCAACGATTGACTGTACCATAGCCTGATTCTGCGGCTTTTGTTCAATATCTTTGATAAAACTCATATCGACTTTCAGCTCATCAAAAGGTAATTCCAATGCAAGGCTCAGGGAGCTGTTACCGGTTCCAAAATCATCCAGTGCAATTTTAATCCCCTTTGAGTGAAAGAAATTGACTTCATTCCTCAGAAAAGTCACATCGAGATCCCGGCAGCGCTCAGTCAGTTCCAGACACAATTCCTCCGGTCTGGCTCCGGTTTCTTTTAAAATCGTCATGACAGAGTCACGAAATTCTTTTCGCGACAATTGAGCGGCAGAGATGTTGACGTTTACGAAAAAGTCTGGGATCTTATCACGGATCCTGCCAATATCCTTTAATGCGGTGCGTAAGATCCAGTTGCCGAGGTCAAAGATACATGAATCTTCTTCTAACCACTCCATAAATATTCCTGGAGAGATGAGACCGTAGGGTTCTAATTCCCATCGTATCAGTGCTTCCATGCCACGGATCTTTCCGGTCTTTGTGTCTGCTATCGGCTGGTAGAACAGGCGGAATCCCTCAAAATGGCTGGTCGCACACTGGTGGATCAGACCGATCAGCTCAAACTGTTTTTCGTTGTTGCCACAGATCTCATCGTTAAAAATGACGAGATCGCCATGATGTTCATAGCGTGAATGATTCTGCGCATAGGTCAGACGGCTGCGGACAGCATTCGTTTCTTTCATATAGGGTTCTAAGAAAATGGCTCCTGCAGAGATCTTGATCGGAATCCGTTTTCCATTCACTGCAATGGTGTTTGCCAGTGCATCCTCGATGAAATTGAAGATGTCACGGAGTTCTATTTTGGATATTTTGTCGAAAACGAGCACAAATTTTGCACCGGACAGGCGGTAGGCATATCCGATATTGCGTACCATGTGTAAAAGGCTTTGTGCCACTTTGTTCAGGATATTATCTGCAAAAGCTGCTCCATACATGACATTGATATGACTGAACTGATCCAGCCCGATCTTTAAGAGTGCGGAAGGACGTGTGTTATCTAGTAATTGTGTGATATGGCGGTTCAGTGCCGGTTCCGTATAGAGACCTGTGACAGAGTCCACTTCATCAGAAATTCCATAATTATCATAGCGGATAATGATGATAAAAGGCTGCTTTTGTTCATCATAAAGTACACGCGCCATGGCGTTGAAACGATTGTAGGAATCGCCATCTTGAATCCGGTATTCCCATGCGGTATCCAGATTTTTACCGTCAACCCGTTCTTTAAAACCACGTTTGAAAGTGGCAACATCATCAGGATGGATCTTCCGGTTTGCCTTTTCCATGCCGCGGATCGTATAATTTTCTTTCATGCCAAAATAATCCATCGCCCGTTCGGACCACCAGGTGATTCCGGTCCGAAGGTTTGTGATGGAAAGATATGATTTTTTGGAAAGAGAGGCGATCGCTTTTATCATATCTGGAAAAAGCCGGTCGATCTCTTCCCAGAAAAGCTGTTCATGATTGTCAGTTTTATCGTTTTTCATTCATTTTCCCCGATTGACATACGCACGCATGTCTTTTCACAATGTACACGTAACCAATAACTAATAAAGCTATTTGTGATTATAGCATAAAATAAATTAAATTTCGAGTTTTTTCGTATTAATTCAAAGTATCTTTTTTCAGGTTCTTATTTGCGGTTGAAAGCATGAGTTTAATACGGTTCAACTGGTTTACTTCACTTGCACCCGGATCGTAGTCGATCGCAACAATGTTGGAATCCGGATAGCGGTGCCGCAATTCCTTGATAACACCTTTTCCTACAACATGGTTCGGCAGGCAGGCAAATGGCTGTGTGCAGACAATGTTCGGAGTGCCGGTATGGATCAGTTCCAACATTTCTCCGGTTAAGAACCATCCTTCACCGGTCTGGTTACCTTCGGATACGATATCCCTTGCATATTTTGCAAGATCCTCAATGTGCGCTGGTGGAGTAAAATGTTTACTCTTCTTAAATTCATCGACCGCAGCAGAGCGTAACCATTCGAAGAACTTGATACCAAGGTGTCCGATACGTTTGGACTTCTGGCTGAAACCAAGGTTATCTGCTTTAAAGCCTGTGTTGTAGAAGCAGTAGAGCAGGAAGTCGGTAAGGTCTGGAACAACGGCCTCTGCACCTTCGGATTCTAACAGGTCTACCAGATAGTTGTTGGCAGCCGGATGGAATTTTACTAAAATCTCACCGACAACGCCGACACGCGGCTTTTTAATATCAAGACGTGGGAGATTGTCAAAGTCACGGATGATCTCACGACACATCTGTTTGTATTTTTTATGGGATAAAATCTTATCTTGTGTAATAAATGCGATGATCTTCTTTTTCCACTTCGCATGGAGTTCGTTGGCAGAACCGGGAACTGCTTCATAAGGTCTTGTGGCGTATAAACAGCGCAGGAAAATATCACCAAATTCCAGTGCGTAAAGTCCATGCTGGATGAGCTTTGGAGTGAAAGTGAATCCCGGGTTGCTCTCTAAACCGCTCAAGTTGATGGAGATAACCGGAACATTCGGATAGCCTGCTTTTTCCAAAGCGCGGCGGATAAATCCGATATAGTTACTTGCGCGGCATCCGCCACCGGTCTGGGAGATTAAAATCGCAGTCTTATTCATATCGTATTTGCCGGATTTTACGGCAGCCATCAACTGGCCGACAACGATCAGGGACGGATAACAGGCATCGTTATTGACGAATTTTAATCCGACATCGACACATTCCCTTGCAGGAACATCTGGTACGACCAGATTGTATCCGGCAGCATTGAAAGCCGGCTCTAATAATTCAAAATGGATCGGTGACATCTGCGGGCAGAGAATCGTGTAGTTTTCACGCATCTCCTTCGTAAATACCACACGCTCATAACTTGCAGGCACGATCGTTCTTTTGGTCTGCTTTTTCTCGCGGACGCGGATCGCTGCGATCAGTGAACGGATACGGATTCTGGCAGCACCTAAGTTGTTGACCTCATCAATCTTCAGACAGGTGTAGATTTTGCCTGATCTGGTCAGAATATCGTTGACCTGATCGGTGGTAACGGCGTCAAGACCACATCCGAAGGAGTTCAACTGGATCAGGTCTAAGTCATCTCTTGTCTTTACAAAGTTTGCAGCCGCATACAGGCGGGAGTGGTACATCCACTGATCCATAACGATCAACGGACGCTCCGGCTGATGCAGATGGGAGACAGAGTCTTCTGTTAAAACGGCGATTCCATAAGAAGTGATAAGCTCCGGAATACCGTGGTTGATCTCCGGGTCAACGTGGTATGGACGTCCGGCGAGAACGATACCGCGTCTTCCGGTCTCTTCCATATATTTTAATACTTCTTCACCTTTTTTCTGCATTTCCATGCGGATAACAGCTAATTCCTTCCAGCCTTCGGAAACTGCATCACGGATCTCCGCTTCGGAAATGCCGAATTCAGAAGAACCAAATACCTTGATGAGCTGGGAGGATAAGGTGTCCTCATTTGTGAATGCCATAAATGGATTTAAGAACTTCACCTGACCGGAAGTGATCTCATCCACATTGTTTTTAATATTCTCTGCGTAAGAAGTAACGATTGGGCAGTTGTAGTGGTTGTTAGAATCCGGGAACTCATTTCTCTCGTATGGGATACACGGGTAGAAAATGAAATCCACATTCTGATGGATCAGCCAGGTCACATGTCCGTGCGCAAGTTTTGCAGGGTAACATTCGGATTCGGATGGGATCGAATCGATACCAAGCTCGTAAATCTTACGTGTGGAGGACGGAGAGAGTACCACGGAGAAACCTAGTTTTTTGAAGAAAACTGCCCAGAATGGGTAGTTCTCATACATATTTAATACACGTGGGATGCCGACGGTACCGCGGGCTGCTTCCTCTGCACTTAATGGTTCATAGTCAAAAATACGTTTGTTCTTATATTCAAAAAGGTTTGGAATGTTGTCTTTGTTCTTCTCTTTTCCAAGACCACGCTCACAGCGGTTGCCGGTAATATACTGACGGTTGCCGGAGAAACGGTTGATGGTTAAGAGACAGTGGTTCGTACATCCCTGACATCTTGCAAGCTTCGTGTCAAAAGTCAGTGCATTGATTTCGTCGATGGAGAGCATGGAGGTCTGATAACCTTCCTCATGGCGTTCCCTTGCAATCAGGGCAGCACCGAAAGCTCCCATAATACCGGCAATATCCGGACGGATACACTGGACACCGGCAATTTTTTCAAAACTTCGTAAAACGGCATCGTTGTAGAACGTTCCACCCTGTACCACAATGTTCTGACCAAGATCTTTTGCATCGGAAAGCTTGATTACCTTATATAGAGCATTCTTGATGACTGAGTAGGCAAGACCGGCAGAAATATCAGCGACGGATGCGCCCTCTTTCTGAGCCTGTTTTACTTTCGAGTTCATGAATACTGTACAGCGGGTTCCAAGATCGATCGGATTTTTGGCAAAAAGAGCTTCTCTGGCAAAGTCCTGCACAGAGAAATTCAAGGATTTTGCAAATGTCTCAATGAAAGAACCACAACCGGAAGAACAGGCTTCATTTAACTGGACACTGTCAACGGTCTGGTTTTTGATCTTAATGCATTTCATATCCTGACCACCAATGTCGAGGATACAGTCAACTTCCGGATCAAAGAATGCTGCGGCATAAAAATGTGCGACAGTTTCTACTTCGCCGTCATCTAATTTCAGAGCAGCCTTCTGTAACGCCTCACCATATCCGGTGGAGCAGGAGTGTACAATGTGTGCCTTTTCCGGCAGTTTGGAATAAATATCTTTGATCGCACGGATCGCAGTAGAGAGCGGGCTTCCGTTGTTATTGCTGTAGAAGGAGTACAGCAGAGAACCATCCTCACCGATCAGGGCAACTTTCGTTGTGGTGGAACCTGCATCGATACCAAGGTAGCAGTTTCCTTCGTAAGAAGCCAGATCTGCGGACTTTACATGATGTCCGTCGTGGCGTGTGCGGAAAGCATCGTATTCTGCCTGATCTTTGAATAAAGGATCAAGTCTTGCAACTTCAAATTCCATATGGATATCGGACTGAAGTTTTGTATGTAATCCTGCTAAAGTAGTTACTTTGTCCTCTTTATAGTTCAGTGCAGAACCGATCGCTGCAAAAAGATGGGAATTCAAAGGAGTGATCGCATGCTCCTCGTCTAAGTTTAAGGTACGGATGAATGCAGCCTTTAACTCGGATAAAAAGTGCAGGGGACCTCCTAAGAAAGCAACGTGTCCACGGATCGGTTTGCCGCAGGCAAGACCGCTGATCGTCTGGTTGACAACTGCCTGGAAAATGGAAGCGGATAAGTCTTCCCTGGTTGCACCTTCGTTGATCAGAGGCTGGATATCTGTCTTGGCAAATACACCGCATCTGGCGGCGATCGGATAAATTGCCTTATAATTCTTTGCGTATTCGTTCAGTCCGGTTGCATCTGTCTGGATGAGGGATGCCATCTGGTCGATAAAAGAACCTGTACCACCGGCACAGATACCGTTCATACGCTGTTCCACATTACCGCCCTCGAAATAAATGATCTTCGCATCCTCACCGCCAAGCTCGATAGCAACATCGGTCTGCGGTGCATAGTGCTGTAAAGCAGTGGATACGGAGATGACCTCCTGGACAAACGGCACGTCTAAATGTTTTGCAAGGGTAAGACCACCGGAACCGGTGATCATCGGGGCAATCTGCATATCCCCAAGCTGTTTATAAGCTTTTTCCACCAGCAGGGAGAGAGTTTCACGGATATTGGCGAAATGTCTCTCGTAATCGGAGAATAACAGGTTGTCATTCTCATCCAGCACAGCTACTTTGACTGTCGTGGAACCAATATCAATACCAAGTTTATGAAGTGTATTGTTACTCATATCTTTCCTCCAAATTATCTCTTGTAAATCAGATCTATCAATAGTCTATGTTCACTATTTCTTCCTATTATATATATGTGCTCAAAAACCAAGCAATGTACATTATACGACAGGAAAAAACAAAAAACAATGACAAAATAATCTGAAAAATCTAAACTTTTTATGAAGAAATTTAGCGCCGATTGACAAAGGTTTCCTGCATAGATATACTTTAGCTAGATTGTTTGAAAAAGAAGACAGTCCAAAGAGTATTTGAAAAAAAGGAGCAGCAATATGAACTGGTTAAATAAACTGGAGCGTAAATTTGGAAGATATGCGGTACCGAATCTGATCGTGTATCTGATCGGAGCATATTCCGTTGGATTTGTATTGAACATGGTGGCACCGAATATATTGGGATTCTTGAATTTCCAGCCTTATTACATTTTACACGGACAGATCTGGAGACTTATCACATGGATTTTAATGCCGACAGACAGCAATATCATTTTTCTGTTGATCATGATGATGTTTTATTATCAGCTTGGAACTGCGTTGGAGCGCGCGTGGGGAACTTTCCGTTTTAATGCCTATATCATCGGCGGAATCCTGCTGACTGAAGTGGGAAGCCTTTTGGCGTATGGTCTGATCTATCTGTTTATGGGTGGCAGTTTTGCCCACACTGCAAGCACAATGATGGGACAGATGATCAGTACTTCCTATATCAATATGTCTATATTCCTTGCATTTGCGACCTTATATCCGGATATGCAGGTGTTACTGTACTTTATCATTCCGATAAAAATGAAATGGATGGCAGCCGTATATGTTGTTATCATGGTATTCAGCGTGTGGGATACCTATCATGCGATTTATGCATATACACAGTCTGTATCCACTGCATTATGGTATGCAGGGATTATGCTGTTATGCATTGTGATGTCACTGTTAAATTACCTCATTTTCTTCCTGTCCACGAGGAATCTGAGCCGGTATACCCCACATGAGGTGCATCGCAGGCAGCAGTTCAGGGCGCAGATGAGAGAGCCGCGACCTGGTTCCGGTATTGCAAAACACAAATGTGCGGTCTGCGGACGGACAGAGCTGGATGATCCAAATTTACAGTTCCGTTTCTGTTCGAAGTGCGAGGGCAATTATGAGTATTGTCAGGATCACCTGTTTACACATCAGCACATCCGAAGAGTATAAGAATAAAGATACAGTCTTTTTCCAGATGACGGAGAAAGACTGTATTTTTTATTAGTTAAAAATATCTCCTGTATTAGTTCTTCTTATCAATATAAGGATTTTTTGCAAAAATGGACGTTTTTTTGAAAATTACCATACAAATCATATTGACGATAAAAAATTGCTATGCTAAATTGACTTTTGTATTTTGAGATTAGTTTTTCTAATGCAAAACAAGGAGGATTATATGAAAAAGGCATTAAGTATTTTATTGGCAATGGGAATGACTGTCGGTATGGTGGCAGGATGTGGAGACACAGCAGACAACAGCAGTGCAGCAGATAATTCTGCAGCAGCTTCTACAGAGGCTGGTACAGATGGCACACAGGCAGCAGCTTCTGCAGCAGATATCAAAGTCGGTGTTATTTATATCGGTGATGAGAACGAGGGATATACAGCAGCTCATATGGCAGGTATTGATGAGATGGCAGCAAACCTCGGTTTATCAGATGACCAGATTATTGAGAAGACAACAATCCCGGAGGATGAGTCCTGCTATGATGCAGCAGTAGACCTTGCAGATCAGGGATGTAATATTATTTTTGCAACAAGTTTTGGACATGAGACATACATTTTACAGGCAGCACAGGAGTATCCGGACATTCAGTTCTGTCATGCAACAGGATATCAGGCAGCAAGTTCCGGACTTTCTAACATGCACAACTACTTCGATGCAATTTATGAAGCACGTTATGTATCCGGTGTTGTTGCAGGTATGAAATTAAATGAGATGATCGAGAATGGTGATATCACAGCAGACCAGGCAAAAATCGGTTATGTAGGTGCATTCCCATATGCAGAGGTTATTTCAGGATTCACATCTTTCTACTTAGGTGCTAAGAGCGTATGTGAATCTGTTACAATGGAAGTTCAGTATACAAACAGCTGGGCAGATATGACAGCAGAGGGCGAAGTTGCAAATCAGCTGATCGCAGATAACTGTGTACTGATCAGCCAGCATGCCGATACAACAGGTGCTCCATCAGCATGTGAGACAGCAGGTGTTCCTTGTGTTGGTTACAACGTAGATATGACATCTGTTGCTCCGGACGCAGCATTGACATCTCCTACAAATAACTGGGGTGTATATTATACTTACGCTGTACAGTGCGTATTAGATGGAAAAGCAATCGACACAGACTGGTGCAAAGGATTCTCTGAGGATGCAGTCAGAATCACTCCGGTCAATGAGGCTGTTGTAGCAGAAGGAACAGACGCAAAAGTAGAAGAAGTAGAAGCAGCATTAAAAGATGGTTCTCTTCATGTATTTGATACATCTACATTTACAGTAAACGGATCTTCCTTAGAAGACCTGATCGCAGAAGGCGGAGATTACGCAAAATATGCTGATTACGTTTCAGATGGTTATTACCATGAATCTGAATTAGCATCTGCACCATCCTTTGATATTATCATTGATGGTATCACATCTCAGGCAAACTAATTTTTAAGATAAGCCGGCAGGGCACAGATGGTTTCTGTGCTCTGCAATGATAGAAATATTGGAAGAAAACAGAGAAATCCTTTCAAGATACAGATTGAAAGGATTTTCGTATTTAGGAGGATTATTTGTGGAAACAGGAAACGCTATTGAACTGAAAGGTGTAACCAAACGTTTCGGTGACGTGATTGCGAACGATAACGTGAATCTGACCGTCAGGAAAGGTGAAATTCTTTCGATTTTAGGAGAGAATGGTAGTGGAAAGACTACGTTGATGAACATGCTTTCCGGAATTTACTTCCCGGACGAAGGAGAAGTTTATGTGGATGGAAAAGAAGTGACCATCCGCTCCCCAAAAGATTCCTTCGCACTCGGTATTGGAATGATTCATCAGCATTTCAAGCTGATCAATATTTTGACAGCCGCCGAGAATATTATTTTAGGTCTGCCTGGAAAAGAAAAACTGAATATGAAACAGGTAGAGAAAGAAATCAGGGAACTGACAGAACAGTATGGATTTGACCTCAATCCGTCCCAGAAAATTTATGACATGTCTGTCTCACAGAAACAGACCGTAGAGATCGTAAAAGTACTTTACCGCGGGGCAGACATTCTGATCCTCGATGAACCGACAGCCGTATTGACACCGCAGGAGACTGAAAAATTATTTGCAGTCCTCAGGAACATGAGGAAAGCAGGAAAATCCATTATCATCATCACGCATAAATTAAATGAAGTATTGGAACTTTCTGACCGTGTCGCAGTGCTTCGGAAAGGAAAATATATTGATACGGTAGAGACAGCGAAAGCAACCGTAGAATCACTCACAGAGATGATGGTCGGCGAGAAAGTAAAACTGGATATCAACCGTACCGAGCCTGTAGGAGCAGAAAAACGCATTGAGATGCGTGGCATTACGTGTAAGAACAAGGAGGGACTTAAGGTTCTGACAGAGGCTTCCTTCACCGCCTACAGTGGGGAAATCCTTGGCGTGGCAGGAATTTCAGGAAGCGGACAGAAAGAATTATTAGAGTCCGTTGCAGGACTTCAGCCGATCGAGAGCGGCGAGATCCTTTATTTTTCCCCGGAGGGTACGACAGAAAAAATCTCCGAGATGAAGGCGGAGGATATTAAAAATCTTGGTATCACGTTATCGTTTGTGCCGGAAGACCGTCTTGGAATGGGACTTGTCGGTTCCATGGATCTGACCGATAATATGATGATTCGAAGCTATAAGGAAGGCAGACATTTCTTTGCCGACCGTAGATCTCCAAAGAAACTTGCAGAAGATATTGTGGAGAAATTAGATGTTGTGACACCGGGTGTGGATACTCCGGTCAGCAGGCTTTCCGGCGGTAATGTACAGAAAATCCTTGTCGGCCGTGAGATCGCAAGCAATCCGACTGTGCTGATGGTTGCGTATCCGGTCAGAGGACTTGACATCAATTCATCATACACGATTTACAATCTGTTGAATGACCAGAAGAAAAAAGGAGTTGCAGTCATCTGTGTAGGTGAGGACCTGGATGTCCTGCTGGAACTTTGTGATAAGATTTTAGTATTGAACAGTGGAAAAGTTGCGGGTATCGTGGATGCGCGTACTACAACGAAGGAAAAACTGGGACTGATGATGACTGGTTTGACGGAGGATAAGAATGAGTAAGGAAAACGTGATTTCGAAGAAAGAACCTTTTGCACGTATGGTGAAGAGAGACCATATCAGTGTGGGAAAAGCGTGGGCGATCCGACTGATCGCAGTTGCATTGTCACTGGTAGTAGCGGCACTTGTGATCGTGGCAGTCACAAAACAGAATCCGATCGAAGTATATCTTGGAATTATTGACGGAGCAGTTGGAAGCAACCGGAGGATCTGGGTGACCATCCGGGAAATGATGGTGCTTTTATGCATTGCAATTGGTCTTACCCCTGCATTTAAAATGAAATTCTGGAACATCGGTGCAGAAGGACAGATTTTAATGGGCGGTACAGCGGCAGCGGCAATGATGATCTACTTTGGCGATAAAATGCCAAACTGGTTACTGCTGATCGTGATTTTTGTTGTCAGTGGTCTGGCCGGACTGATCTGGGGTGTGATCCCTGCCATTTTTAAAGCATATTTTAATACCAATGAGACTTTATTTACTTTAATGCTGAATTATGTCGCAATGCAGATCGTAACGTTCTGTATTGTATTCTGGGAGAATCCGTCTGGTTCTAATACCGTTGGTATTATCAATGCAGCAACAAAAGGAGGATGGTTTCCAACAATTTTTGGCAATGCATATACATTAAATGTTATCATTGTTTTAATAATTACATTAGTAGTTTATATTTATATGAAATATTCCAAACAGGGATATGAGATCTCGGTTGTCGGAGAAAGCCAGAATACTGCAAGATATGCAGGGATCGATGTGAAGAAGGTCATTATCCGTACAATGATGATCTCCGGTGCGATCTGTGGAATTGCCGGTGCAGTGATCGTCAGCGGTGCGAGCCATACCATCTCGACAAGTACAGCAGGTGGACGGGGATTTACTGCGATCATTGTTGCATGGATGTCAAAGTTTAATCCGCTTGCGATGATCCTTGTTTCCGGATTCCTTGTATTTATGCAGCAGGGGTCTATCCAGGTGGCATCGCAGTTTGGTCTGAATGAAAATGCATCAGATATTATTACAGGTATTTTATTATTTTTCCTGATCGGATGTGAATTCTTTATTAACTACAAATTAGAGTTCCGTAAGAAAGGAGAGAAATAGAATGACATTATTACTGACGTTTATCCAGAAGGCGATCGGACAGGGAGTCGCTATTTTATTTGGTGCTTCCGGAGAGATCGTCACAGAAAAATCCGGTAACTTAAACCTCGGAATTCCGGGAATTATGTACATGGGTGGTATCGCCGGACTTATGGGTGCTTTCTTTTATGAAAAAAGTACAGAGACGCCAAACGGAGCCATCGGGGTGCTGGTTTCACTGCTGTGTTCCCTGATCGCATCTGCCCTGGGCGGGCTGATCTACAGTTTTCTGACGATCACACTCAGAGCGAACCAGAATGTGGTGGGACTTGCACTTACGACATTTGGTGTTGGATTCGGTAACTTCTTCGGTGGTTCCATTTCCAAGCTGGCTGGAGGTGTCGGACAGATTTCCGTTCAGACAACGGCGGCTGCATACCGCGCCACTATTCCGGGACTCTCAAAGATTCCGGTGATCGGAACACTTTTCTTTTCTTATGGATTCCTGACATATCTGTCCGTTATCGTGGCAGTGGTCATGACCTATTTTTTAAAGAAAACAAGAAGAGGACTGAACTTAAGAGCTGTCGGTGAAAGCCCGGCAACAGCGGATGCAGCAGGTATCAATGTCTCAAAGTATAAATATGTTGCCACAGTGACCGGCGCAGCGATCGCAGGTCTTGGAGGTCTTTATTTTGTTATGGAATATCTGGGTGGTACCTGGTCGAACAATGGATTCGGTGACAGAGGATGGCTTGCGATCGCACTGGTGATCCTGGCATTGTGGAATCCTGATCATGCGATCTGGGGATCTTTTGTGTTTGGTGGATTATATATTTTATATATCTATCTACCGGGATTGAACAGGGCAACACAGGAGCTTGTAAAAATGCTTCCGTATGTTGTGACGATTATCGTCCTGATCATCACAAGTAAGAGAAATAAACAGGAAAATCAGCCGCCGGCAAGCCTTGGAGAAGCATATTTCAGGGAAGACCGGTAAAAGGCATGAAAAGGAAGCGAAGCTGCCTGGGTGCAGCCGCTTCTTTTTTTGTTTTGTAAATAGCTGGAAAACAGTGAAAAGTATGCTATAATAAAGAATGCCGGGCGATTTTATGCTTGCGTCTGAATCATACATCATGTAATATGTTAGATAGACTTCATTTTTGAAAAACAAGGAGGAAATTATGGAAAACGAGACTGTCTCTAAGAATTTTATTGAGCAGATGATTGATAAAGATATCGAGGAGGGATACTGCCATGAGGTTCATACCAGATTCCCACCGGAACCAAATGGTTACCTTCATATTGGACATGCAAAGTCCATTCTTTTAAACTATGGGCTGGCACAGAAGTACGGCGGAAAGTTCAATCTTCGATTTGATGATACAAACCCGACCAAGGAGAAAACAGAATTTGTAGAGGCGATCCAGTCTGATATTGAATGGCTTGGCGCTGACTGGGAGGGAAGACTTTTCTTTGCATCGGATTATTTTGACCAGATGTATGAAGGTGCAGTAAAGCTGATCAAAAAGGGAAAAGCTTACGTATCAGACCTTTCCGCAGAACAGATCCGCGAATACAGAGGAACTTTGACAGAACCGGGCAAAGAAGACCCATACAGCACACGTTCTGTAGAAGAGAATCTGGCATTATTTGAAGATATGAAGAATGGAAAGTTCGCCGATGGTGAAAAAGTACTCCGTGCAAGGATCGACATGGCATCTTCCAATATTAATATGAGAGATCCGGTTATCTATCGTGTGGCACATATGACACACCACAGAACAGGCGACAAATGGTGCATCTATCCAATGTATGACTATGCGCATCCAATCGAGGATGCAATCGAGGGAATTACCCATTCTATCTGTACTCTGGAGTTCGAAGACCACAGACCATTATATAACTGGGTAGTGGAAGAAGTTGGCAAAGATATGATCCCGGATAAGGATGAGATGCCGCCAAGACAGATCGAGTTTGCAAAATTATACCTTACAAATGTAGTAACCGGAAAGCGTTACATCAAACGTCTGGTAGAAGAAGGCATCGTTGACGGATGGGATGATCCTCGTCTGGTTTCGATCGCAGCACTCAGAAGAAGAGGATTTACACCGGAATCCATTAAGATGTTCGTAGATCTCTGCGGAATCTCCAAAGCAAACAGTTCTGTCGATTATGCAATGCTTGAGTACTGTATCCGCGAGGATTTAAAATTAAAGAAACCGCGTATGATGGCAATCCTTGATCCGGTCAAAGTAGTGATCGATAACTATCCGGAAGGACAGATAGAATATCTGGATGTTGTGAATAACCTTGAAAACGAAGAACTTGGAAGCAGAAAAGTGCCATTTGGAAGGGAAATCTACATTGACCGTGAGGACTTTATGGAAGAGCCGCCAAAGAAATATTTCCGTATGTTCCCGGGAAATGAAGTCCGTCTTATGAACGCATACTTTGTAACATGCAATAGCTTCGTGAAAGATGAGAACGGTAAAGTGACAGAGATCCACTGTACCTACGATCCGGCTTCCCGCGGAGGAAACAGCCCGGATGGACGTAAAGTAAAAGGAACGATCCAGTGGGTATCTGCTGAGAAGAATGTAAAAGCAGAGATCCGGCTGTATGAAAATATTGTGGATGAAGAGAAGGGTGTATACAATGAGGACGGAAGCCTGAACCTGAATCCAAACTCACTGACAGTATTAAAGGACTGTTATGTAGAGGAGAATCTTGCAGACGCAAAGGCTTATGACAGCTTCCAGTTTGTGCGTCAGGGATTCTTCTGTGTAGATGCAAAAGATTCTACACCGGAACATCTCGTATTTAACAGGATCGTTTCGCTGAAGAGTTCATTTAAATTACCGTCAAATAACTAATTTACGATCAAGAAAAGCAGTCAATATTGGAGGAACGTATATGAATTTATTCAAGGGACTAGAAAAGTTCGGTCTGAAGACAGAGGGTACAGAAAATCTGTTTGAAGAAGAAAAAAGGACCAATGCATCAACAGAGCAGGGAGAGGCAAAAGAAGAAATACCTTCTGAGGAATCATTTCTGTTAGAAAAATCAGTGCGCTGCACTGTGTGCGATAAAGTGTTCAAAACAAAAATGATCAAAAACGGAAGAGTGAAACGTCTCGAACCGGATTTTGATCTGAGACCAAGATTTATGTATATTGATACTTTAAAATATGATGTTGCATCATGTCCAAACTGCGGTTATACAGCAATGAACCGCTACTTTGAACATCTGTCATCGGTCCAGATCAAACTGATCAAAGAGAAAATATGTGCAAATTTTAAGCCGACTGGTGAAGAACCGGCGGTATATGATTATGATACGGCAATTAACCGTTACAAACTCGCACTGTTTAATACTCTGGTAAAAAAAGGAAAAGCAAGTGAGAAGGCATATACCTGTCTTAAGATTTCATGGCTCTATCGTGGAAAGTTAGAGGGCATGGATGAGAAGGATGCTTCGCTGGAACAGGAACGCAGGGAGTGTCTGGAGCAGCAGGAGGCATTTTATAATCAGGCTTATGAAGGCTTTTTAAAAGCAGTATCAACTGAGATGTTTCCAATGTGCGGCATGGATCAGACAACAGTAGATTACCTGTTAGCTGTTATGTCAAAGCATTTCAAACGTTACGATACTGCGTCCAAATGTATTTCCAGGATCTTGTCTACAAGCTCTGCTTCTAAGAAGATGAAGGATCGTGCATTCGATCTGAAAGAGGAGATCATCCGGGAAATTAAGGATTCCAAAGCGTAAAAGGCGGCAGGGGAAGATCAGACATCAGAATTGGCAAAGAGTAAGAGGATTGCAATGAACGAGATTATGATTGATCTGCAGGGGGGTGCGAAAGCACCCCTTTATGAAAAAATATATGAATATATAAAAAATGAGATTGTTGACGGTAAGATTTCCAAAGGGGAAAAATTACCGTCAACCCGTTTATTGGCAAAAAATCTGTCTGTGAGCCGCAGCACGGCGGAACTGGCATACGATCAGCTTTTGGCAGAAGGGTATATTGAGGCAGAACCATACCGGGGATATTTTGTCTGTGATATTGAGGCGCTGTATCAGTTAGAACAGCGGAATCACATGCAGGAAAAACTGCAGGCAGGGCAAAGCTGGCAACTGGGATGGAAAACTGAGACAGAAAAAAAAGTTGAAAATTTGACTGCAGAGATTTCATTAAAACATGGAGCAGGATCTTCAAAACAGAAGGAAATTGATTTTTCCCCTTACACGATTGATACGCAGAATTTTCCGTACAATGTCTGGCGGAAACTGCATAAAAAGGTCCTGCTTGATGACAGGGAAGAAATTCTTTTGTCGGGAGATGGACAGGGAGATTATGAACTCCGCGTGGCAATTGCAGATTATCTTCATCAGGCAAGAGGTGTGAATTGTGCCGCAGAACAGATCGTAATCGGCGCAGGTAATGAATATTTAGAACTTCTGCTTGCGCAGGTGTTAGGAGAAAAGAAGACCGTACTGATGGATGATCCGACTTATCTGCAGGCGTACCGCACTTTTTCCAATATGGGGTATCTGGTGAAAAATATTCCGGCAGAGCAGGGGAGCATGCCGATCGAGGCAGTGCGCAGGGAAAATGCAGATATCTTATATGTTATGCCATCACACCAGTTTCCTTTGGGAACAGTCATGCCTTTAAAACAGCGGCTGGAACTTTTGAAATGGGCATCGGAGAAAGAAGGCAGATATCTGATCGAGGATGATCATGACAGTGAGTACCGTTATAAAGGAAAGCCGATCCCCTCGTTACAGAGCATTGACCACGAGGAGAAAGTCATTTATCTCGGCACTTTTTCTAAGAGCATTGCACCGTCACTCCGTATCAGTTATATGGTGCTGCCACAACATTTGTTAAAAAATTATCAGAACTTCTGTGGCTTTTATTCCACAACTGTTTCAAAAATCCAGCAGGAAGTTTTGCGCGAATTTATCCGTGGTGGATATTTTGGAAGACATCTAAATAAAATGCGTGGAATTTACAAAAACAAACACGACTTTCTGGTCAGTGAATTGAAGAAAAGACCGTGGGTGGAAAACATTGCAGGAGACAATGCAGGACTTCACGTTCTGGTACATGTGGATACGCAGATGAACGAAGCGGAATTATGTGAAAGAGCCGCAGAGCAGGGAATCCACCTGATGGGAATATCGGAACATTATATTCATAAGCCACCGGTTTCAAAACCTGTTATTCTTCTGGGGTACGGAAAACCGGATGAAAAAAAGATTTTGGAGGGGCTGAACCGGCTGGAACAGATAATTCTAAAGTAAAAATGATCATGAAATAAATTTTTATAAAAACGCTGCCACATACAGATTGATATGTGACAGCGTTTTACTATGCAAGAACATTAATTATTTTTATTATTTTCTTTCTGCAGCTCTAACATCTTCATTGCACGAACTTTTAATGGGAGTCCGAATAATGTGATGAATCCATCTGCATCGTGATGGTCGTAAAGATCACCTGTTGTGAAGCTTGCGAGGGACTCACTGTAGAGAGAGTATGGGGAAGTAGTTCCGGCTTTGATGATGTTTCCTTTGTAAAGCTTGAATTTTACTTCACCGGTCACATATTCCTGTGTGGACTCTACAAAAGCCTGTACTGCCTCACGGAGTGGTGTGAACCATTTTCCTTCGTATACGATCTGGGCGAGCTTGTTGCCCATATCTTTTTTCACTTCCATGGTAGCACGGTCAAGAACAAGTTCCTCTAACTGCTCATGTGCTTCCATGAGGATTGTTCCGCCAGGAGTTTCATAAACACCACGGGATTTCATACCTACAACACGGTTTTCAACGATATCAATAATGCCGATTCCGTGTTTTCCACCAAGTGTGTTTAATTCACGGATAATATCAGAAACTTTCATTTTCTTTCCATTGACAGAAGTTGGAACACCTTTTTCAAATGTCATAGTGACATATTCGCCCTCGTTTGGAGCTTTCTCAGGAGGAGTGGTTAAAACTAAAAGATGATCATAATTTGGTTCTAAGGATGGGTCCTCTAATTCCAGACCTTCATGGCTGATATGCCATAAATTACGGTCACGGCTGTAACTGGAATCAACGGAGAATGGAAGATGGATGCCATGTGCCGTACAGAAATCAATCTCATCCTGACGGGACTGTAATTTCCAGTTGCTGTCACGCCATGGGGCAATGATCTTTAAGTCCGGAGCAAGTGCTTTGATACTTAACTCGAAACGGATCTGGTCGTTACCTTTTCCGGTAGCGCCGTGACAGATCGCTGTAGCACCTTCTTTTCTTGCAATCTCAACTAATTTCTTGGCGATTCCCGGACGGGCCATGGAAGTACCTAATAAATATTTGTTTTCGTATACAGCGTTTGCCTGTACGCATGGAACAATGTAATCATCACAGAATTCATCTACGATGTCCTCGATGTATAATTTGGAAGCACCGCTTAATTTGGCTCTTTCGTCAAGTCCGTTTAATTCTTCTTCCTGTCCGCAGTCTACGCAGCAGCAGATAACTTCATAACCATAAGTTTCTTTTAACCATGGGATAATGGCTGTGGTATCAAGACCACCGGAGTACGCTAAAATAACTTTTTCTTTCATGAGAGTGAATCCTTTCTGTCGTATATTCTTTTTATCATGTAAACCGTTCTTTCATGCATGACAATGAGTCTGCCACGAAACGATTTCTTCTGAAACCTAATATATACTATGTGGACAGGAAATGCAAGTGAAAAAATATACATAATTTAATAATAAAAATGCATGAAAGTATGCAATAACAACAGAAGTTTATGCAGGAACATTTATATAAATTAAGGTAAGAAAATTGTAAAACAAAGAAAAATAAGAAAAAACACTAAAAATAGTGTTGCATAAAAATAATAATGAATGTATAATTATGCAATAACAATTGAAAACCGGGAAACAAAAAATACTTTACTATCCTAAAGAGCTGTACTATGATAGAAACGAATTAGAGTGGTAAAGTGTAAAAAGAGAAAACCCTTTGGGGAGATTGGAGAATAGATTATGGTAAAAGTTGGGATTATTGGAGCGACCGGCTATGCAGGAAACGAGCTTGTCCGGTTATTGATGGGACACAAAGATGTGGAGATCATGTGGTACGGTTCCAGAAGCTACATAGATAAGAAATATGCAGAAGTTTATCAGAATATGTTTGAGATCGTAGAGGATACCTGTCTCGATGATAATATGGAAGAACTTGCTTCCAAGGTGGACGTGATCTTTACCGCAACGCCACAGGGATTTCTGGCAGGTGTCCTGACAGAGGAGATCTTATCCAGAGTAAAAATTATCGATCTGAGTGCGGATTTCCGTATAAAAGATGTCAAGACCTATGAGAAATGGTACAAGATCGAACACAGGAGCCCACAATTCATTGAGGAAGCCGTGTATGGACTCTGTGAACTCAACCGTGACAAGATAAAAGGCGCAAGACTGATCGCAAACCCGGGATGCTACACAACCTGTTCCATTTTAACAGCATATCCACTGGTAAAAGAGGGACTGATCAATCCGGACACCCTGATCATTGATGCAAAATCAGGAACGTCAGGAGCCGGCAGAGGTGCAAAGCTTCCAAATCTGTTCTGCGAAGTGAATGAGAATATGAAAGCTTACGGCGTGACGAATCACAGACACACACCGGAGATCGAAGAACAGCTTGGCTATGCGGCAGGAAAAGAGATCATGGTCAATTTTACTCCACATCTCGTACCGATGAACCGGGGAATCCTTGCAACAGAATATGCAACGTTAAATAAGAAAGCAGACGGCACGCTTCCAACATACGAGGAAGTGAAAGCTGTTTACGATAAATATTATAAGAACGAAAAATTTGTCCGTGTACTGGAAAAAGATATCTGCCCGGAAACAAAATGGGTAGAGGGAAGCAATTACGTGGATGTGAACTTCAAAATTGATGAGAGAACCGGAAGAATCGTCATGATGGGAGCACTCGATAACCTTGTAAAAGGTGCAGCCGGTCAGGCAGTGCAGAATATGAACCTCTTATTTGGCTTCGATGAGGCGGAGGGATTAAATCTTGTTCCGATGTTCCCGTAAGAGACCGTGGAGCAGCCATTCGGCCAAGATGAACAGCATGCGAAGCCGATTTATAGAAAACTGCCCCAGAGAGGCAGACAGCAAGGAAGATGAAAAATAACATGAATGATACAAATTTAACGATCCGTCCCATGACAATAGATGATTTTGAGCAGGTACACAGCCTCTGGATGGAGATCCACGGCTTCGGTATCCGCAGCATCGATGATTCGAAAGAGGGTGTGGAGCGTTTTATCCGAAGAAATCCGACTACGAGCATGGTGGCAGTGTGTGATGGAAAAATCGTCGGCGCGATCCTCTGCGGGCATGACGGCAGAAGAGCAGGACTTTATCATGTCTGTGTACAGGAAAATTACAGAAAACACGGAATCGGGCAGAAACTCGTGGAGAGGTGTCTCGAGGCATTGAAAGCAGAAAAAATTTCCAAAGTCAATCTGATTGCCTTCAAGCAGAACGAGATCGGCAACCGCTTCTGGCAGAGCCTCGGCTGGAAATACTGCGACAACGTGAATTATTATGAGTATGTATTGAATGAAGAGAATATTACCGTGTTTAATCCGTAGAAAGAATTAATATAGACAATTGCCTAAATAACGAATTAGATAATTGCGAAACTCTAATTCAGATTATGAAGATTGTGAAGAATTAACAAAATTTTCGAAGACACGCTCTCGCTACGTGTCGCTCGCAACGGTACTAGCATGCCAGCCACAGCAAATGCTATGTCTGCCAAGCAAGAACCGGCGGCTCCCCAGTGTCTTCTCAACCTTTTGTCAATTTTTCACAATTTAATCTACTGTATCTATGAGTTTCGCAATTGTCTAAATAACGAATAATTATAAGGAGATAAATCATGAAACAGATCACAGGCGGTGTGACCGCAGCAAAAGGTTTTCAGGCAGCAAGTACAGCAGCAGGAATCAAATACAAAGACAGAAAAGACATGGCAATGATCTACAGTGAAGTTCCATGTAAGGCAGCAGGAACTTTTACGACCAATATCGTAAAGGCGGCTCCGGTCAAATGGGATCACAATGTCGTATACAACAGCAAAGCAGCACAGGCGGTTGTCATCAATGCAGGAATTGCCAACGCCTGCACCGGAGAGGAAGGCATGGGCTATTGCAGGCAGACAGCTGAGAAAGTAGAAAAAGTATTAGGCATTGCAGCAGACGAGGTGTTGGTTGCATCTACCGGAGTTATCGGCATGCAGCTCCCAATCGACCGTATCTGTAACGGGATCGATGCCATGGTGCCACAGTTAAAAGGAGATACCGAGAGCGGAACCGAGGCTTCCAAAGCGATCATGACCACAGATACAAAAAACAAAGAGGTGGCAGTGACCATCGAACTTGGTGGAAAAACGGTAACGATCGGAGGCATGTGCAAAGGCTCCGGCATGATCCATCCGAATATGTGTACGATGCTTAGCTTTGTCACAACAGATGCGGCAATCTCCAAAGAGTTATTGCAGGAGGCATTGAGCGCTGATGTGCAGGACACCTACAATATGATTTCTGTTGACGGTGACACTTCCACGAATGATACCTGTCTGTTACTTGCAAACGGGCTGGCAGAAAACCCGGAGATCACAGAGAAAAATGCAGATTATGAGGAATTCTGCAAGGCACTGAACTTTGTCAATGAGACGCTGGCAAAGAAAATGGCAGGCGACGGCGAGGGTGCGACCGCATTGTTTGAGGTGAAGATCATCGGTGCCGAGAGCAAAGAACAGGCGAAAGTTTTAAGTAAGTCTGTCATTACGTCAAGTCTCACCAAAGCAGCGATTTACGGACATGACGCAAACTGGGGACGGATCCTCTGTGCAATGGGTTATTCCGGTGCAACGTTTGACCCGGAAAAAGTAGATTTATTCTTTGAGAGTGCCGCAGGAAAAATGCAGATCATCAAAAACGGTGTTGCGGTGGATTACAGCGAGGAGGAGGCAACCAGAATCCTGTCCGAGCCTGCCGTTACTGCAATCGCAGATGTCAAAATGGGCAATGCATCCGCTACCGCATGGGGCTGTGACCTGACCTATGACTATGTAAAAATCAATGCGGATTACCGTTCTTAGGGGGATAGAAAAATGGAAGAAAAAAACATGAACGAACTTTTGAAAAAAGCGGAGGTGCTGATCGAGGCACTTCCATATATCCAGCGCTTTAACCGTAAGATCATCGTTGTCAAATACGGCGGAAGTGCCATGGTGGACGAGGAATTAAAGCAGCACGTCATTCAGGATGTCACTTTATTAAAACTGGTAGGTTTCAAGCCAATCATCGTGCACGGCGGCGGCAAAGAGATCAGCAGATGGGTAGAGAAAGCCGGCATGGAACCGGAGTTTGTCAACGGACTGCGCAAGACAGACGAGGCGACGATGGAAATTGCGGAGATGGTATTAAATAAAGTGAACAAATCTCTTGTAAAACTGGTGCAGGAGCTGGGTGTAAATGCTGTCGGCATCAGCGGAAAAGACGGCGGAATGTTAAAAGTGGAGAAAAAATATTCCAACGGACAGGATATCGGTTACGTCGGCGAGATCACACAGGTCAACCCACAGATTTTATATGATCTTCTGGAAAAAGATTTTCTTCCAATCGTCTGCCCAATCGGCATGGATGAAAACTATGACAGCTACAACATCAATGCAGATGATGCAGCCTGTGCGATTGCGAGAGCAGTCCACGCAGAAAAATTAGCTTTCTTAACTGATATTGAGGGTGTATACAAAGATCCGAAAGATTCGTCCACACTGATCTCGGAACTGCCGATCTCAGAGGCGAAAAAACTGATCGAAGACGGATACATCGGCGGCGGAATGCTTCCGAAATTAAACAACTGTATTGATGCGATCGAAAACGGAGTTTCCAGAGTGCACATTTTAGATGGACGTATCGCACACTGCCTGCTGTTGGAGATCTTTACAAACAGAGGAATCGGAACTGCAATCTTAGGGGATAAGGAGACAAAGTATTATCATGAATAAACAGGATTACATTGATGGAGCAGAGAGTGCGCTCCTTCATACATATAATCGTTTTCCACTGGTCATTGATCATGGGGATGGTGTGTACCTTTATGATACAGACGGAAAAGAATATCTGGATTTTGCAGCAGGAATCGCCGTGCAGGCATTTGGCTACAACAACAAAGAGTATAACGACGCACTGAAAGCACAGATCGATAAAGTGATGCACACATCCAATCTGTACTATAATGTCCCGATCATGAATGCGGCAAAAAGGGTATTAAAAGCAAGCCAGATGAATCGTGTTTTCTTTACCAACAGCGGTACAGAGGCGATCGAGGGTGCAATCAAAGCGGCAAAAAAATATGCTTACACCAGAGACGGACATGCAGGACATGAGATCATTGCAATGAACCATTCCTTTCATGGAAGAAGTATCGGAGCATTGTCTGTGACAGGCAATAAACATTATCAGGAACCGTTTGAACCACTGCTTCCCGGAGTAAAATTTGCAGATTTTAATGATCTTGACAGCGTAAAAGCTTTGATTAATGACAAAACCTGTGCTATTATTTTTGAGACAGTACAAGGTGAAGGTGGAATTTACCCTGCAACAGAAGCATTTATAAAGGGTGTGCGTGCACTTTGCGATGAGCATGACATTCTTTTAATTTTAGATGAGATCCAGTGCGGTATGGGAAGAACCGGAGAAATGTTCGCATGGCAGCATTATGGTGTGAAGCCGGATATTATGACGAGTGCCAAGGCACTTGGCTGTGGTGTCCCGGTCGGCGCTTTCCTTATGACAGAGAGAGTCGCAGAGAAATCTCTGGCACCGGGAGATCACGGTACGACCTATGGAGGCAATCCATTTGTGGGAGCCGCTGTAGATAAAGTACTTGAGATGATGGAGCGCGACCATATCACAGAGCATGTGAAAAAGGTCGCACCGTATCTGGAGAAAAAATTAGATGAACTGGTTGCAAAGTATGATTTCCTGACCGAGCGAAGAGGTATGGGACTCATGCAGGGTGTTGTCTGTGAAAAACCGGTAGGCCAGATTGCAGCAAAAGCATTGGAGGCAGGACTGATCGTGATCACAGCAGGTTCGAATGTACTTCGTTTTGTACCGCCACTTATCATTGAAGAAAAAGATGTGGATGAGATGATATCCAGGCTGGAGAGTATTTTATAATGAAAGTAGTACAGAAGAGAATGATCGCAGCGGGCTGTATCGGCGTGCTGGTGATCGGAGGTGCCGTTGTTGTATCCAGACACAGCACTTATGAACAGAAAGAAAATGAAACAGAAAATGGAACAGAGACAGCATCAGTTAGCAGGGTGGTAAAACAGCCTGCTGATTTGATGTTCTGGTATAGCGATAAAAGCTATCAGAAGTTTTTTGAGAAGGCGGCAGAAGAATATTATGAGGATACCGGTATTGTTGTGGATGTAGAGTATCAGGACAGCATGGATTACATGGATGCAGTATACACGGCAACGATGCAGGGAGAAACATTTCCGGATATTTACATGATCGGAAGCGATGAGTTAGAGGAAGCATATCTTTACGGACTTGCAGCAGAAAACACGGCATCTGATATTTATGAGAGCACCGTGGCGTCGAATGCAGTGACAGCGTCCACTTACAAAGAGAAAATGTATGCGTATCCATTAAGTTATAATACCTGTCTGTTTGTCTATAAAAATGGTTATTTTGAGACAGAACCGGAGACATTGCAGGCAATCATTGATTATTCCATCGACAATGAGCCACCGGAAAATGTGCAGTATCTGTTAGAGTGGGATGTGAATGATGCGTTTTATGATTTTCCATTTATATCGAACAGTGTCAGCTTTGTAAAAGATGAAGTGGAAACGATGCAGGTGAATTATGATGAGGATCTGTATAACGAAGATCTGGAGTTCTTTTCACAGAGTCTGGAGTCGTTTTCCATTGATGCTTCGACGGTTACGGAAGCGAGTGTGATCTCAGATTTTAATGATGGAAAAACACTCTGTGCAATCATTGATTCAGGTTCTGTTGCCGGTCTCACAGGAACTGATTATGAGATCCGGGAGCTTCTGGCATTGAATGACACGTTGCAGACATCTTCCGCAGCGTTGACAGATCTTGTGGTTGTGAATGATTTCTCGGAGAAAAAGGAAAAAGCGGCTGATTTTGCAGAGTATGTAACACTTACCATGTCAGGAGAACTTCATGGACTTGGCGGTCATTATTCCGTAAAATTATCAGAGGACGCAGACGAGAAGGAACAGATTGCCTATCAGGCATACGAAAATGCGATCCCGGTACCGGATTCACAGGATGCAAAAGAATTTTGGGTAACATTAAAAGAAACAATATCTCAATATTTTTAAAAAAATGGATATAATATATTTAATAGTCTTGTCATATTTGTAAAATTTCGTTAAAATATATACATCAGGCGTTGAGGGCTCTTTCATCCATCTGTGATGATGCATTCGGTGGAGAAGGAGAATGCTATGAATCGAAAGAGGAAAGTATTCCTGGTAATCATATTCTGCATGGGAGTGCTCTGTGGATGTGGTTCCAGGAATAATGTGTATTTGGAGAAAATACAGACAGAGACAAGTGAAGTTCCGCAGACAGAGGAGAAAGACTGCCAGGAAGAGATGGGCAGTTGTATGGTGTATGTTTGCGGGGCAGTAGAAAATCCGGGAGTGTATGAGTTGCCGGAGAACAGCCGTGTTTATGAAGCAGTAGCGATGGCTGGCGGGATGACAGAGGATGCCGGGATGGAAGAGGTAAATCAGGCAGAGTTTGTCACGGACGGACAGATGTTAAGAATTCCGACCATGGAAGAAGTGGCGGCTGCACAGGAAGAATCCGAGAGCAATGTGGATGATGGCTTACTGGACATTAACCGGGCAAGTGTTGCAGATTTTATGACGCTTCCGGGAATCGGGCAGTCAAAAGCAGAGGCATTGTTTCAGTACCGGGAAGCACACGGCAGATTTTCTTCTATTGAGGAGATCATGAATGTGGATGGAATCAAAGAAGGAGTTTTTAACAAAATAAAGGATAGTATAAAGGTGTAAAAATGGCAAAAAAGGTTCTTGTTGTTGATGATGAAAAATTGATCGTAAAAGGTATCCGTTTCAGTTTAGAGCAGGATGGAATGGAAGTGGACTGTGCATATGACGGGGAAGAGGCACTGAAAATGGCAACAGAGAATCATTATGATATGATTCTTTTGGATATCATGCTTCCGAAGATGGATGGATTTGAAGTATGCCAGCACATCCGCGAATTCTCTGATATGCCAATCGTGATGCTGACTGCAAAAGGCGATGACATGGATAAGATCCTCGGTCTGGAATACGGAGCAGATGATTATATCACAAAGCCGTTCAACATCCTGGAAGTCAAAGCAAGAATCAAGGCAATTATGCGGAGAACCGCAGGAAGCCAGCCGAAGAAAGAGGATTCCAAGGTCATTGAAGCGGGTGATCTTCGTCTGGATTGCGAGAGCAGAAGATTGTTTATCCTGAATAAAGAAGTGAATCTGACTGCAAAAGAGTTTGATCTCTTAGAACTTTTGGTCAATAATCCGAATAAAGTATACAGCAGGGAGAATCTGCTCAATCTTGTATGGGGTTACGAGTATCCGGGGGATGTCAGAACTGTGGATGTGCATGTCAGACGTCTCAGAGAGAAGATCGAAAAGAATCCAAGCGAGCCAAAGTATGTTCATACCAAGTGGGGTGTGGGATACTACTATTACCAGAATTAGTCAGGGTGCGAAAGAATGTCCAGATTTAAAAATTTTATTAATTTTTTTAAAAGTCTGAAATTCAGACTGATACTTTTCTTAATCCTTTTTGGAATTGTACCGGGAATCGTTTTAAAAGTTGGAATTGTAAAGACATATGAGGACCGGTCTGTTTCAATCAAGACAAGTGAGATCTTAAGCCAGGCAAAAATCCTGGCGAATCAGATTGTTTCCAATGATTATCTGAATTATCCAAACTCAACGATTATCAATGCAGAATTAGATCAGTTATCGAATATTTATGATGGCCGTGTCATGGTGATCGATAATGAGTTTCACATTATCAAGGATACGTATGATCTTGACACGAATAAGACGATCATTTCCAAAGAGGTAATTGAGAGTTATTACGGCCAGGAGATCAAAAAATATGACGCGGAAAACCGCTATATTGAACTGACAGTTCCATTGAGCAGACCGGTGGAACAGACCGGGGCAACAGAGGTTTTAGGTGTTATGTTAGTCAGTGTGTCGACGGACAGCATTAACCTCAATATGGAGTATCTGGCGAGAAACGCCTATGTGATCCAGTTGATCTGTGCTGTGGCGGCAGTTTTCCTTGCAGTGATCTTAAGTATCCAGTTGGTAAAGCCTTTCCATAAGATGTCAAAGTCTATCGATGAGATCAAAACCGGATATGGGGAAGATGCGCTGTCTGTGAATGATTACACGGAAACAATTGAAATCTGTAAAAAGTTTAATGAGATGTTAGGCAGAATGAAAGTGCTGGATGATTCCAGACAGGAATTTGTATCCAATGTGTCTCATGAGTTAAAAACACCGCTGACATCCATGAAAGTTCTGGCAGATTCTCTTAACAGCATGGAAGATGCGCCAATCGAACTTTACAAAGAGTTTATGGGCGATATCGGAAATGAGATCGACCGTGAGACGAAGATCATCAACGACCTTCTATCTCTGGTGAAAATGGATAAATCCGCGGCAGACTTAAATGTTACCAATATGAACATCAATGAGCTGCTGGAGCAGATTTTGAAGCGGTTAAACCCGATTGCGGAGAAACAGAATGTGGAACTTGTGTTAGAAAGCTTCCGCCCGGTGTCCGCGGATGTGGATGAGGTGAAGATCACACTTGCATTTACGAATCTGATCGAGAATGCGATCAAATATAATAAACCGGGTGGATGGGTGCATGTCACACTGAACGCGGATCACCAGTATTTCTATCTGAAGGTCGAGGATTCGGGTATCGGTATTCCGGAGGACTCCTTAGAGCATATTTATGAACGTTTTTACCGCGTGGACAAGTCCCACTCAAGAGAGATCGGTGGAACCGGTCTTGGGCTTGCAATCACCCGCAATGCAGTGCTGATGCACCGCGGTGCGATCAAAGTGTTCAGTACAGAGGGAGAGGGAACCATTTTCAATGTCCGTATTCCTTTGAATTACATCGCGTAGTGCGATATGTGACAGCAGATTTTTGGTAATGGAGCAAAAAAGTAATGAGAAAAAAAATAGTCTTTCTTCTGGCATTTCTGTGTATGCTTTTACTGGCGGGGTGCTCGAATGGAAAAGAGACAAGTAAATACAACATCGAATATCTGAATAAAGATAAAACCGGGATTGCCGAGATGCCTTATGATGCGTCCGCAACAACGACAGATGCGTTGATCGAAGAATTTTTTGCAGCCTTAAGTTCTGATCCGGATAATGTGGAATACCGTAAACCGATCCCAAATGATGTGGAGATCACAAAGTATTCGCTGGACGGAGCACTTCTCACTATCTATTTTGATGTAGATTATCTGAATATGAAAGAAGTGGAAGAGGTTTTGTGCAGGGCGGCAGTGGTACGCACGATGACACAGATTTCCGGGATCGACTGTGTGTCCTTTTATGTGGATGAAAAGCCGCTGACGGACGTGAACGGTAAAATGGTCGGAACGATGTACGCAGAAAGTTTTGTGGAGAATCCCGGAGAACAGATCAATACGATCCAGAATACGAATCTCACACTTTATTTTTCCAATCAGGCGGGAGACGGACTCGTGAAAGAGACAAGACGGGTTCACTATAGCAGTAATATCTCATTGGAAAAACTGATCATGGAGCAGCTTCTCGAAGGGCCGGAATCGAAGAATGGCAGGTCTGCAATTCCTTCGGGAACCAAATTAATGAGCGTATCGCTTGTGGATGGGGTATGCTATGTCAGCTTTGATGAGAACTTTAAGAATCAGGATTATTCAGTAAATGAAGCCATTGTGATTTATTCTATTGTGGATTCATTGTCAGAGTTATCTTCCATCAGTAAAGTGCAGATTTCCGTGAATGGCGATACAAGCGGTGTATATCGGGACAGTTTTAAACTTGCAGATATGTATGACAGGAATCTGGATTATATCGCCAAAACAGCGGAAACAGATACAGAGGTTGTAGAGGAGACAGAAACGGAGGAACAGTAATTATTGTTTAAACGGCCATTATGTGAAATGGCATCTGGATTGATTCTTGGAATTTTGTTTATGAGGTATCAAAAATGGTATCTGGCAGCAGTTGCTGCCGGAATACTGTTTGGAATTGTATGGAATTTATGGCACAATACGATCCGTAACTGTAGTGAGAAAGACAGTATGGCAAATGCCAGAGCGTGGATATACCCAGCCTTTCGTGTGGGATGTTTTCTGGCATTTTTTTTGGCAGGGATATTTCATTTTGCAGAAAATGAGGCATTCCGTCAGAACTATATGTCAAAACTACAGGATGGAATGCAGGTGACTGTGCAGGGAAAACTATGCAGCAAACAGTTAAAAAACGGACAATATTCCTATTATTTAGATCATTGTTATCTATCTATCGGGCAGGAGATACTGCCATGCAATCAAATTCTTTTTTATCAGACTTCCGATGATGATTCCATCGGGCAAACCCTTATTGTAACAGGAACGGTTGAATTGTGGAAAAGTGCATCCAATGATGGTAATTTTGACGCAAAAGCATTTTATGAATCCAAAAAGATCGATTTTCAATTGAAGGAAGCTATTGTGAAAAATGTTTACGGAGCAGAGGATGGATTCGGGGAGAAAATTTACAGGCTGCGCCGGAAGATAAGCGGTGTATACGAAAGCTGTATGAGCACATCAGATGCTGGTGTGCTTTCCACGATGACGCTCGGAGAGAAAAATCTTCTGGACGCAGAGGTGAAGCAGATGTATCAGAAAGCAGGAATTTCCCATGTGCTGGCGATTTCCGGACTGCATATTTCTGTGATTGGGATGGGACTTTATAAATTGCTTCGGAAAATAAAATGCTCCTTTTTGACTTCCGGTGTTATTGCAGGCACGGTCATCGGCGGCTATGGGATGATGTCTGGACTTGGGACATCGACCATACGCGCGGTGCTCATGTTTTTCGTTTTATTGTTCGGACAGTGGATTGGAAGGAGTTATGATACGCTGTCTGCTCTGGGACTGTCCGCCATTGTGATTTTATTGGACAACCCTTATCTGCTCTGGTATGCAGGATTTTTGCTGTCATTTACAGCGGTGCTTGGAATTGTGGCTGTGGGACAGACACTGATCAAAATAAAAAAGCCGTTCTTTACTTTTTCGGAGAACTTTCTGGTGAGTTTTGCAATTCAGCTTGCAACGGTGCCGCTTACGGCTTATTTCTTTTATGAGGTGCCGGTCTGGTCAATGCTTATCAATTTTTTTGTGCTGCCGATCATTGGAGTACTGTTGTTTCTTGGACTTCTTGGCGGCTTTGTTGGGTTACTGTCTGTCCGTGTGGCAGGGATTCTTTTTGTGCCTTGTCACTGGATTTTGGTATTTTATGAGAAGGTGTGCAGGCTCAGTGTCAGTTTACCGGGGGCTGTCTGGATCACGGGGCAGCCGGATTGGCAGAAACTGTTGCTTTTTTATCTGATATTGGGAGCCGTGCTTTTCGCAATGAAAAAGATGAAGCAACGGCGTGGATTTGTTTTCATAGGCTGTTTTATGCTGCTTGCAGTATTGCATAACCCGGTGAAGGGATTTGAGCTAGATGTGTTGGATGTGGGGCAGGGGGACGGTATGTATCTTCACACGAAAGAGGGGACAAATTTCTTTTTTGACGGCGGCAGTACGGATGTGAGTAAAGTCGGAACATACCGGATGCTTCCGTTCCTGAAAGCAAAGGGTGTGAAAAAAATAGATTACTGGATTGTTTCACACACAGACGCAGACCATATTTCAGGGTTAAAGGAGATCTTGCAGGCAGAGTATGAGATCGATCATATTGTGTTTTCAAAATATGTATTAAATGACGAAGCCTATCAGGAACTTTTGGCACTGGCGCAAACGTATGGAACAGAAATTTTGAAAATGGACTGCGGTGACATATTCACCGATGGTGAGGCGGGGCTGCGCTGCATTTTCCCGGATCAAACTTATAAAAGTGATGATAAGAATGCACTGTCCCTTGTGCTGCGCTATGAAGATCAGGAGTTTTCCGGTATTTTTACCGGGGACATCAGCAGCGCAGAAGAACAGTATCTTGTGGAACACAAAAAGGCTGGCAGCGTCACATTTTACAAGGCGGCGCATCACGGCTCGAGATATTCCAACAGTCGGGATTTCCTAATGGCACTCTCACCGGAGATCACAACCATTTCCTGTGGGGAAAACAACCGCTATGGGCATCCGGGTGAGGAGGCTTTGTGCAATATAAAGGAGAGCGGAAGTGCAGTCTATGAGACAATGGAGTGCGGACGTATCCGCATCCGCATGGAAAATGGAGAACCCGTGGTGGAAAAATTCCTTGAAGGAAGATGAATTGTTCTATATAATGGGGAAAGAGTTTATAGATAATTGCGAAACTCATGAAAGTGTAGATTGAATTGTGAAAAATTAACAAAAGACATGAAAGACATTGGGGAACCGCCGGTACTTAGAAGGC
>ENA-OURJ01000268-OURJ01000268.1-human-gut-metagenome-genome-assembly--contig:-NODE-268-length-40442-cov-5.59596_pt1 | contig 40442 bp, 34 predicted proteins | sample MGYA00242096_ERZ508981 | MGnify/ENA primary metagenome ERZ508981 (study PRJEB26280, sample SAMEA2531404) | human gut metagenome | biome: human gut; feature: human-associated habitat; material: faeces... | reverse complement strand
GGACGGCGTTTTCGGGCATTTCAATGCCCGAAAATCATACCCCTTTATCCTGCTTCAAAATCGACGGCTTGAATTTCGCTTCAAAATCCACTCAAAAGCCGCAGATTTTCGTTTCAAAAATCATAAAATTTCCAAATCAAAGTTTTTCATATTCTTTGCCGATAAACCCTAAAGTACGGTGCATTAAATCTTGTTGACCGTGTATAGGTTGCTTTTTTGTTCGCCGCCGATAAACCGTTTTGAGATCGTTATGTAACCACTGTTTTCCAGCGAATGCAAAACTTTTCTGCAAGTAGAAGCACACATCGAACAGCTTTTTGCAATCATAGGCACCGACCAAAAACTTTGCCCCGCCGAGTCCTTTGCACGAACGAGAAAAGAATAAACAATAAACTCGTTGGGCGATAACCGTTCATCAAAAATCCTGTTCGGCAAAAGAAAAAACTGACCGCTGCAATTTTTATGCATACGAAAACCTCCTTTAAAATTATTCGAGAGAGTATTTTTATAAAGTGAAAACCAAAAAGAAAAACACCTTTCAAAAAAAACTCCCTCTACTATACGGAGAAAATTTTCCGTTTTGTTCGGGTGTTTTTCAAAATTCTTTACACCTTGTTTACATTTGATTTCACAATAGAAAAAATGTCCCTCTATAATACAGAGAAAAATTCAGGTTTTGTTGATGTGTTTTTAGAAAAAATTTATAAATTTTTTTCACGCAAAAGAAAAATCCTCGCCATGCAGGCAAGGATTATCAATATCATTTTACAATTTAGATATTTAGTTTTTTAGTATATCCAACAGTTCGGGAATGTCGTTTTTCAATGTATCAAACACTACATTCAAATCAACATTGCCGTAATCGTGAACAATTCGGTTTCTTAAACCGGATATGGCACTCCATGGAATATCCGGATTTGAATTTTTGTAGTCTTCGGTTAAATTTTTTGCGTTTTCGGAAATTTGAATCATGCGAAACAGCATTGAGTCTAAAAGAATATCGTTTTTCGAGAGCTGCTCTATATCAACAGATTCCATATGATAAATTATAAATTCCAAATCGGAAATGATTTTATTTAAATAATAGTTGTTGTCTTTCACATTATCCATAAATTTTAATGCCGTCCTTTAATATTTCTTTCGCTAAATCGGGATTGTTATTTATTTGATTGATATCCAGTGCGTCAACTTTTTTGCAGAGTGATAACCGTAATTCCTCAACCAATCCAAAAAATTTAATACCCTTGATGTCAACACAAATCAGCAAATCAATATCGCTTTTTTCGGTAGCTTTTCCTTTTGCATATGAACCAAATAAATAACAGTATTCGGCGTTATATTTTTCAAGTATTGGCTTGCATTTGTTTTTGATATATTCAACAGTAACTATGCCGTGTTCCTCATCAATAGGATTTATTTCTTTTAGCTTTTCGATTATATAGTTATACTTGATTGTGCCCGTTTTTGTATCATCATTTTCATAAGTGATATATGAGCGTAAAGAAATTCCGAGCAGTTTTGCCGCTTGTTGTTGAGTTAATTCTTTCTCAATTCTCAAGTTTTTTAGAACATTCATAATTGCACCTCTGATTGAATTATAATGCAGTAATTGCACATTGTCAACCGTAAATGTGCAAATATTGCATTCTTATAGAAATATTATATGCAAAATCCGATGGCACATTCAAATTAAAATTATATTTTTATACTTGCAACTGATACTTTTTCAAGTTAATATGCATACGAAATAATAAAAGCAGCATTTCTCGGAATAGACAGTTCCAAGAAATGCTGTGCGATTAAATCTTAACAAGATTATTTAACTTATTCATTTGTTTTTTCTTCTGCGCAAGTGATGAATGAACATATAAATTCATCGTAGTAGAAACATTAGCATGACCGAGAATTTCACTTAGAGTTTTATAATCCATACCAAGTTCAATACAGCGTGTCGCAAATGAATGGCGAAGAGCGTGGAAGTTGATTTTGTCAATTTTGCAATCGGCAAGACATTTGTTAAAAATATTTTGCGCTTGCCGTGGTTCAATAAATTTATCTTCAAGCCCTGTAAGCAAATATGCAGTTTCATTTTTAGGATTGAACGATTTTAAGATAGATACAAGAAATTTAGGTATCGGTATCATTCGATTTGAATTTGTTGTTTTAGGCGGCGTGATGATAATTTTTGTTTTAGAATTTTCGTCATCACATTGCACTCTTTGCATTGTTTTGTCGATACTGACAATGCCGTTAAACAAGTCAATATCACCCCATTTTAACGCACAAAGTTCACCGCATCTTATACCGGTGTATAGTGCAAAAAGTATGGCAAGTTTGGTTAAATCAATATTTTTTGTAAGATAAGCTGTTAATAGTTTTTGCTCTTTTTGAGTTAATATTTTCAATTCATTCTTTTGCTTTTTAGGAAAAGTGATTTTGATACGCTCAACGCATTTATAGTCGTTGTCATAAGCGAAAGAGAGAATGCTGTTTATGACAGAAATGTATGTTTTAATCGTTGTAATTGACATTGCATTACAAATCAAAATTTGATTGACTGTTTGCTGAACAATCTTGCTGTTGATTTTTTCAAGCGAGCAATCGCAAATTATTTTATCCATATTTTTCGAGATGAAAAGATACTTTGTATAAGTCGATTCTTTCCAAAAAAGTTTGTTGTCCTCAAGCCAAAGCGTCGATACATTTTTAAAACTGCTATCCATATTGCAACTCCTAATCCAAAAAATTGTACAGTCATTTTCTGAAATTCAAATTTATTTGACTGTGATACATTAATATAATATAATAATAGTATTAAGGATTTCTTGGAACTGTCTATTCCGAGAAATGCTGCTTTTATTATTTCGTAAATCGAAAAAATTATTCTTATGAATTTGAGGATTATGTAATGCAGGAAAGATACAATGCAGGATTGATTTCCCAATCATTCTGGTTTGTTGAAATGAAGAAAGTTATCAAATTGATTGATGATGGAAAGTCCGAAGAAGAAATTAAAAAAATGTGTATAGAAGAAAATCTTTTTGGTGCGGCAAAAGAATATCGAGCCAAAAGGATATATGGATACATTTGGAATAGAGCAAAAAGACTTGATAAGACACTGATTGACTTGTTTTGTACTTCTGATTTGGCAACCCAAAAGGTAATCAATTTGATTGCCATTCTTAGGTCAGACCGATTGTTCTTTGAATTTATGTTTGAAGTGTATCGAGAAAAAAATATACTTGGTATTCCGATAATCGAAGATGCAGATGTAAATATTTTTTTCAAGAATAAAGAAATTCAAAGTGAAGATATTGCGGCTTGGACAGATGGTACAAAACGCAGGCTTCGCTCGATATATTTTAACTATTTGACAGATGCGAACCTTTTAACGGTTGTTGATAAGAAGAAAACAATAACGCCGCCAATTCTTGATATTGCTTTAGAACGTTATCTTGAAGTGTGTGGAGAGAGTGCAATGATTAAGGCAATTACAGGGGTGGACTAAATGATGTCGCTTGACGAACGATTGGATAAAGCAGAAGAAATGATACAAAAACCCTCGTTTAGAGAGAACAAAGGGTTAGGAAATGAAGTTGGATACTATATCTTTGATTACCCGGCTGAAAAAGAATTGTATATCCGTGAGAGGATAGAATACATCAAGAAAAAAAGTGAAAACGCAGATGATGATTTCAAAGTTGTAGTGTTTGACCTTTACGACATTATGATTGATATTCTTATCAAAAAAGGATATTTAGAAAAGTGTTATCAGTTTGAAAAGACAAAAGGCTTTGAGAGAGTATCAAAATCTATCAGTAATATGTTGAGGATAACATCATCAGACAGTCTGATAGTTAATCATATCAGGGATAATACGCCGGAGAAAGCAGTTGTGTTTATTACCGGTATAGGAAAATGCTATCCGATATTGCGTTCACATACGGTACTGAATAATTTACATCAGGTCATAGATAGTGTTCCGGTAGTGCTGTTTTATCCAGGCAATTATGACGGTCAGGAACTGGTGCTGTTTGGAGAGATAAAGGACGATAACTATTACAGAGCATTCAAGCTTGTGGATTAAGAGGAGAGGAAATTATGATTATCAAGAATATGTTTTCAAAGCCTATCGACAGAGATATTAAAGGCGTAATCAAAGTTGGACAAGATGACGATGAAAATATTAAGCAAGAGCTTGAAGAATATGTTGTGACAAGAGAACTTCAGAAGCATTTTTCTGATTTCTTTGCAAGCTATAAGAGAGGAATTACCGGAAATACAGACAAGATGGGTGTGTGGATTTCCGGCTTCTTTGGAAGTGGTAAATCTCACTTCCTGAAGATTTTATCCTATCTCCTTGAAAATAAAGAAGTTGGCGGTAAGAAAGCGATTGATTACTTCGTAGATGATAATAAAATTTCTGACCATATGGTGCTTGCAGATATGAAACTGGCAGGTACGATTCCGACGGATGTTGTCCTTTTCAATATTGACTCTAAAAGCGAAGTGAATGGCAAACAGTCAAAGGTTGCCATTGTTTCCGTATTGCAGAATGTGTTCAATGAAATGCAGGGCTTTAGTGGTTCTAATCCGTTCCTTGCAGATTTGGAACGCAACTTGACGGAAGAAGAAAAGTACGATTTATTCAAAGAAAAATTTGAAGATAGCTTTGGTTCTGCTTGGGAGGAATCACGCAGCGACTTTGATTTCATTCAGGACGATGTGGTAGAAGTTCTTGATGAGATTGGTTTTATGAGTGTAGAAGCCGGTAGAAATTTTTGTGAAAAAGCTACCGGTGAATATACATATAAGGTTGAGGATTTCGCCAGACTTGTTAAGAAATATCTTGATAAAAAAGAGAGCAATCATCATATCGTATTCCTGATTGATGAGATTGGACAGTACATAGGCGATGATTCTAAACTTATGCTGAACCTTCAGACTGTAACAGAAGATTTGGGTACTGCCTGCGGCGGTAAAGCTTGGATTATCGTAACAAGTCAGCAGGATATTGATTCGATTACAAAAACAAAAGGAAATGACTTCTCGAAAATTCAGGGACGTTTTGATACTAGACTTTCTCTCTCATCAGCTAATGTTGATGAGGTTATCAAAAAGAGAATCCTTGAAAAGAACGAAGCAGGAAAACAGACACTTACACTGCTTTATGATGATAAGGCGACAGTCATCAAAAACCTCATTCTGTTCAACGATGGTGTTGAAAAAAAATTATATTCTGACAGAGAAAATTTTGCGGACATCTATCCGTTTATTCCATATCAGTTTAATTTACTTGGAAGTGTTCTGACTTCCATTCGTACTCACGGTGCATCCGGTAAGCATTTGGCAGAAGGCGAGCGTTCAATGCTTGCGTTGTTCAAAGAATCTGCCGTAAAGGTTATGAACGATGAACCGGGAACGATTGTGCCATTTAATATGTTCTATGACGCCCTTGAGCAATTCCTTGATCATTCTCATAAGGGTGTTATTTCCCGTGCCTTAGATAATGAGTATCTGAATCCAAATCACGAAAAAGAATGTTTCGATGTTAATGTACTGAAAACACTCTTTATGATTAAGTATGTTAAGGAAATCAAAGCTAATATTGAAAATATTACAAGCCTTATGGTCTCCAATGTGAACGATGACCGTATGGCTCTTGCACAGCAGGTCGAGGACGCATTAAAACGCCTTGTTCGTCAAACATTGGTTCAGAAGAACGGGGATATTTATGTATTCTTGACAGATGAGGAGCAGGAAATCAACAGAGCAATTGAATCACAGAACGTAGATTCCGGGGAAGTTATTGCCAAAGTATCCGAGATGATTTTTGACGGTCTTTATGATGAAAAGAAGTATCGCTATCCTGCTTTCAACGGCAGATATGCGTTTGCTTTTAATCAGGTTGTTGATGATAAGCCATATAAGGCAAATCAGAATAATGATATCACGTTGAAAATCCTTACTCCGAACAGCGATGAGCGAGCAGATGAAACAACAATGAGAATTCTGTCCGGTCAGTCAAACTGCGTACTTGTAGTATTGCCTGACGACAGAACATTTCTTGATGAAATCCGTTCTGCTTTGCAGATAGAAAAATTTATCCGCTTTGATGCTACAAATGCAGTTACACAGTTTGAAAGCATAAAAGAAGCTAAGAAAGTGGAAATGCGTGAGAGAAACGGTGTTGCAAAACTGTTCCTTTCAGAAAGTTTGAAGAATGCAGAAATCTATGTGAATGGCGATAAAATTCAGAGCGGAGCAAAGGAAATTGCTTCCAAGATAAATGATGCACTCGGAAAGCTGGTTTCCACTGTTTATCACAAATTGTCTTATATTGATGCGGCAATGAGTGAGTCGGATATACGCACACTGTTTAAAAACAATGGACAGCAGCTTACTCTTGCAGGTACAAATACTGCAAAGAATGAATTGGCTTTGCACGATGTTAATGACTATATCGCTTTGAACACACAGCGACATATGAAAACTTCTATGAAGTCCATTTTGGAACGTTTCTTAAAAGCACCGTATGGTTTTGTAGAAGCCGATGTTCAATGGCTTGTTGCAAAGCTGTTCAAAGACGGCGAAATTGCAATGTTCGTTAATAACGAAGCAGTTACATTGCTTTCAAAGACTCCGGAAGAAATTATCCGTTATCTGACACGCAAAGAGTTTAATGAAAAGCTTATGACTGAAAAGCGTGTAAAGGCGAATGAAAAGCAGAAAAAGTCTGTCCGTACAGTAATGAAAGAACTATTCAATGTTACTTCGGCAAGTGATGATGACGATGCGATTATGAGAAGCTTTCTTGGTTACGCATCAAATCTGAAGAATGACCTTGAAAAATTGGATATTTACTATTCGACACAGAGCGCATATCCCGGTAAAAATATAATTTTAACAGGTAAAAAGCTTATGACAGATACAATGCAGATGAAATATTCTGCGGAGTTTTTCGCATTTGTTGACCAAAAGAAAGATGATTTTCTTGATTTTGCAGAGGATTATGAGCCTGTTAAGAAGTTCTTTGCAGGAGAGCAAAAAACCTTGTTTGACAAGGCACTTAAATTGATGAAAACCTACGATGACAGTAAAACATTTATCGTAAACGGTGATATAGAATCGGTTGTTAAAAACGTTAATGATGTTTTGAAAAAACCGTCACCTTATTTTGAAATATTCAAATTGCCTGAGTTGCTGGATAAATTTATCAGCCTTTACGGCTCGTTGCTGAAGGAAACTCAAAAGCCTATAGATATTGCAATTTCAGATGCAAGACAGCGTGTGTTTGAAGATTTGAAAGATAAAAAATGTCACGATAAATTGGCGGATAAATATATTCGCTTATTCCAAGAAATCAGTGACAAAGCTAATCATTGTGCCAATATCGCTGATTTGCAAAATATCAAGTTAGAAGCAGATGCACTCAAGGTCCGTTGCCTAAATGAAATAAGCGACGAAGAAGAAAAACTCATTGCTTGCGAACAATCTGCTGAACAATTTGATAATTGCGATTCTGAGACTACGGCACCTGCCGTGAAAGTGAAGAAAAAGAAAACTCTCAGCATTAAATCTATAAATAATGCGGCTACTTGGCAGATTGAAACAGAAGAAGATATTAAACGGTATCTTGATGAACTCAAAACTCGATTGATGTCTACTCTTGAAGAAGATACGATTATCAATATTGAGTTCTAAGGAGGAATATTGTATGGAATTAGTAACTCTTTTAGACAAATATATTGAAAAACTCGACAAAGCTTCTTCTCTTGAACAAAGTGAAATAGAAGCGCTAATTGAAGATATTACAAGGGTATTCATTAGTAAAGATGAGTTGCGAGAACTTTGGTTAGATTATTACAATTCATATAATGATAGTGATGATTTGATGTCAGATGTAAGAAAATTAAAGACAAAGCTGGAGTATAACAAAGCTGTTTTGATTGATAAAAATGAAAAAGTCAAACAACGAGTGAAGTCTGAACAGGAACAACGAGAACTTGAAAAGTTACGATTACAGGTTGAGCTAAAGAAAACCGACATTACAATAACCAATACAAATAACAATACCAATGAGAATAATAATTATGTTTCGGTAACTTTTGAATCTGTTCGAGATAAAGTGAACAATATGACTTCATTGCCTGATGAGGATATTGAGGAAATACAAAAACGAATTGGCGAGATAGAAGAAATTGTCAATTCAAAAGAGACTAAGAGCAAAAAGTGGTCTAAAGCAAAAGAAATAATCAAATGGATTGCCGACAAGGGTGTTGATGTTGGTATTGCATTATTACCATTGATACTAAAAATTGCCTGACGGAGGTATAAGATGAATAAAACAGCGATAAAAAACTTTGCCGTTTGGGCAAGACAAAAGCTTATATCCGATATTACATATAAGGCAGGTATGCTCGGCATTACAGAGGACGGCATTGCGGACAAATTGTCTCACTCAACCTCCGACTTGGAATTTTATGATATCGGAACAAAGGATTATGCCGAAGTTTCGGGTAAAGAGATTAAACAGCGTAATGCACTGGTTAATGCAATCAGAAAAAAAGAAAAAGATAACGGCGACTATAAATCCGCATTTGGGTATGTGGTTGAGGAAGTTGCTTATACTTGGTTTAATCGCTTGATTGCGATTCGTTTTATGGAAGTCAATGATTATTTGCCTTCCGGTGTTCGTGTGCTTTCTTCCGAGAATAAGGCAAAAAAAGAGCCCGATTTAGTAACGACACCGTTTGATACCGATTTGGAATTTACATCCTATGAGCAGGACAGAATTATACAGTTAAAAGACGATAATAAACTGGATGAACTATTCCGTATGCTATTTATTAAGCAGTGCAATAAACTTCACGATGTATTACCGGAGCTGTTTGAAAAGACCGATGATTATACGGAATTGCTTCTCACCGTTTCGTTTACGGATAGCGATGGCGTTCTTTATCACCTTGTTCACGATATTGAAGAGGATGATTTTAATGTTGAAAAAGAGGGACAGGTTCAAATCATCGGTTGGCTTTATCAATATTACATTTCGGAAAAGCATTCTTCCGTTATTGATATAAAAGGTGGAAAAGCAATAAAAAAAGAAGATGTGCCTGCTGCAACTCAACTTTTCACTACTCATTGGGTAGTTCAATATATGGTTGATAACTCACTTGGCAGATATTGGATAGAAAGAAACCCTGAAAGCGACCTTAAAAGCAAGCTGAAATTCTATGTTGAGCCTGAAAACTTTACAACTGTTGACGAAAAAATATCACCTGAAGATTTAACTGTTTTTGACCCGTGTATGGGCTCCGGTCATATTCTTGTTTACGCTTTTGAAGTGCTTATGCAGATTTATCTTGAATGTGGCTATACCGAAAGAGATGCAACTTCGCTCATACTTGAAAATAACCTATTCGGTCTTGATATTGATGATAGAGCATATCAGTTTGCATATTTTGCCGTTATGATGAAGGCTCGTTCTTATGACAGAAGAATTTTAACTCGTGACATTAAGCCTAATGTTTATTCAATTAAAGAGTCAAACTTTCTTGTTGACTCTTGGCAAAAAATATCGGACGATGAAAAATTCAGGGAAATATTCCAAACAGTAGTTGATACTTTTATCGACGCTAAGGAATACGGCTCAATATTGAATGTCCCTGACGCCGATTACGATTACACACTTTCCGTCATAGATGATTTTGAACAGTCTGTTCCTGTCGATTTTGAGGCTCAAATTCTTCGTGGCAAAACCGATGATATTCGTATACTTGTTAATCAAGCAAAGCTTATGGCTAAAAAATATACGGCTGTTGTTACCAATCCACCGTATATGAATAAGTTTGACGCAAAATTAAAGAAGTATATAGCAGATAATTTTGCCGAATATAAAGGCGATTTGTTCAGCGTGTTTATGTATCACAACTTTTCTTTCTGCACGCCTGACGGTTACTCGGCATTTATGACACCTAATGTTTGGATGTTTATAAAAAGCTACGAGGCTTTGAGGAAATATATAATCAATTACAAAGGTATTTCTTCATTGATTCAAATGGCAAAAGGTGCATTTTTTAAAGAGGCTACAGTAGATATTTGTGCATTTGTTTTACATAATAGTCATAATGATTTAGGCGATTTTATCAGGCTTGAGGATTTTAAAGGAGATATGGAAGTACAAAAACAAAAAGTTCTTGAGGCTTTGGCTGATAAATCTTGCGGTTACTACTACGAAACAGACCAAACCAACTTTTCTAAAATCCCCGGCTCCCCAATCGCTTATTGGGTGAGTGGAAATATATTAAATGCGTTTGAGAAAGGTATGCTGGCTGACTATGCGGACACTAAACAAGGATTTGCGACTGGTGACAACAACCGTTTTTTGAAATTTTGGCATGAGATCGCTTGGAATAAGGTTGGCATCGATTGTGATACGAATGAGGAGGCGAAAGAAAGCAGGAAAAAGTGGTTTCCAGCCAACAAAGGTGGGAGCTATCGTAGATGGTACGGTAATAACTATTATGTTGCAAATTGGGAGAATGACGGACAGGAAATGAAAGCATTTTCCGGATCTGTTATTAGAAATCCACAATACTATTTTCGACAGGGCATTACATGGTCTTCACTATCAAGTGCAGGAGTTTCAATGAGATTTTCTCCAAAAGGATTTCTTTTTGAAAGTAAAGGTTCAATGTGTTATTTCAAAAACGATGATAATTTACCTTATATTCTTGCATTAATGAATACAAAGATAGTTGACGAAATGCTACTAATCCTTGCCCCAACGCTGGATTATCATGAAGGCCCAATGTCTAAAGTCCCAACAGTTATCGATGTTGATAAGAAAGACATAGTTGGAGATATTTCAAAGAACAACATAACTATTGCGAAAAACAACTGGGACTCTTACGAAACAAGTTGGGATTTCAAACGAAATCCATTAGTGTGAGGTGTAAAATGGAGTTTAAAACAAATCATTGTGATCTTTATCCACCATCAAAGTCGATTATCAAGGAAGGGTGCGGAATTATGCTACCAGAAGATAGAGACTTCTTCTTTCGAGCAAAGCAGTTTGAAATTGGTGATCAATATACAGCGGCGAGGTTTTTTCTTCGTCAAACAGACGGGGAAAATTACAAGGACTGGTTATTTTCAACGGGCGACGTAAATGCCGATTGTGGAATACGAAACACATGGAGAAGCTACTTTTACGAGGCAGCACTGATGTATTACAATATTCTTGTAGATCTGTCATGGGTATTGCTTTACTTGTCAGCAGAATATGTTTGTTATCAAGATGACTGTGCCGTTAAGTTCGAAAGTGTAAAATCTATGGGCGAGGCCATGGAACTTATGCGTAGTGCAGAAGGTTTGGTAGCCGAACCGCTTTGCGCAACAAATCCAATCGGCTATATTAAAAAAATGTGTCCAAAACTTGATAATGCTGTCCAAATGACCATTGATTTCTGGAAAGAATATAAAGAAAGTTCTATTCGTCATTTGTATAATTATTGTAAACATCGTGGCAAACCTGCCTATGAGGAAATAATAAAATTTACAGGACCAAAATTTGCAAAGTTTAACCGTCTTAATGATGATGGTTCTATGACGCAGGTTGCTTTTGATACGAGAGATGTACGCCTGAAAGTGTCCTTAGAAAAAAGCATAGAAGAATTATTGACTTTTGATGACGAAAAATTATTTCCGTATCTTCATAACTTGATTTCTGAATTGGAAAAGATTGTTCAGCCATCTCCATTGGTATTTTAAACTAATAAAAAACATCGTAATATAAAGATTGAACGCTATGTCATATTTGGAAACTTTCCAAGTTCTTTTGGAAATGCGAACGCAGATATTTTAGATGCTGAAGATGTAATAATATGGGGTGATTGTATGAATAAACAAGGTGAAATTTTTCTAAAGACATGTATTGAGTATTTAAAAGAAATGGATGAAACTTCAGAGGGTAAAGAGATTCAAACAATATTAAGGCGATCAACTATTGATTTTATAAAAACAAATAAATTTAGCAATAAAATTTGGAATCAAATGAAAGAGAATATAAATTTAAGGGTCCCTATCCCTCTGCTTGCCAGAGCAAAAGAATTGAGAAATGATTTGGTTCAATTATTTGGACAAGTTTATAAAGAAACTCAAAGTTATGCTTTTGGCGATTTGATTTTGGGACCGAAGTATTTAGAAGATGCTGATATAAATTATAAAGAATACGATGTAGTATTTGACAGCATTGAAAAAACAATAATCGAAGCTATCAGAGATGCAAAATATGTGATTTGGATAGCAGTTGCATGGTTTACTAATTCTGCAATTTTGGACGAATTAAAGAAGAAAAAATCAGATGGATTGAATGTACGAATTGTAACTTCAGAGGAGTATTCAAACCGTTATTTGTTAGAAAATATGGCTCAGGAATTTGAGGTTATACCAATAAAAAAATGTGGGAATAACAGGCTTCATGATAAATTTTGCATAATTGATTTTGAATATGTTATGCACGGATCTTACAACTGGAGCGAAAATGCGAAAAATAATAATGAAACTTGGTCGACTGCTTTAGACAGAGATTTGGTAAAAAAATTCGCCGATGAATTTATTAATCTATATAGCAAGAAGGATTCTAACGAAAACTGGCTTAACTCGTTTTAACAGAAGAATAAATGTTATGTCATATATAAACATAAGAATTTTTTGAAGATGTAACGATTTTCAAATTTGATTGGTAATTTTATAAAAAGTAAGGCTATCAAATGAAATTCGTTAGTTTAGACTGAGGTGGTAATATATGAAAGATTTTTCTGTATATCAAGCATTTGTAAATTTTTTGGTTTCTGTTTTGGTCGCATTGATTACATCAATGATTACGCTTGCTGTAGAACGAAAGCGAAAAATCAATGAAATTCAAAGAGAAATTTATACGGCAATTTATAAAAATTTGAACTTGTTAAAAAGCAATCCCACTTTAATTTATGATGAAGAATTCTTTCAAGATATAAAAGATTTGAAAGTTGAAGTTGAATTGTATGCAAATAAAAATATCAAAAATGATTTTTTTGCTTTCTATAAAGAGATAGAAGATGATTTTGAAGAATATATTTCAAAATTCAAATGTGAAGATGAAGGCAATATTGAAGCTTTTCCAAAAGAAATTTATGATGAATTATCAGAAATAGATAAAACTGATTATATTTTGCAAAATCTTCCTAACTACAATAATATTTGTTCATTGATAGAAAAGTTAAAAAAGAATATTGCAAAAACGTTAAGAGCCGGATGAAAGGAATATAACAATGTCAAAACTAATTTCAGATAAATACGAGCAATGGAAAGAAGAATGCGAGCAAAGGTTCCTCAAACTTAAAGAAAACGAAGAAGAGTTAAACAGAATATTTATTGACATATACGGTTTGAATGACGAGTTGACGCCTGATGTGGCAGACAAGGATATCACCGTTCACAGAGTATATAACAGCAAAGACGATGTGCCCGAAAGTATGAAAGGCAGTAACTATGTCCGTACTCTTCATGACGAAATCGTGTCTCTTGTGTCCTATGCAGTCGGTTGTATGTTTGGACGCTATTCTCTTGATAAAGATGGACTTGCTTATGCAGGCGGCGAGTGGGACGAAAGTAAGTATAAAACCTTTATTCCCGATGCAGATAACTGCATTCCGATTACGGACGAGGAATATTTTGAAGATGATATTGTCGGTCTGTTTTGTGCTTGGCTGAAAAAGGTTTATGGAGAAGATACCCTTGAAGAAAATCTCGATTTTATTGCGAATGCTCTCGGCAATAAAGGAAAGACAAGCCGTGAAGTTATCAGAAATTATTTCCTGACAGATTTCATCAAAGACCATATTAAGACTTATCAGAAACGCCCGATTTATTGGCTTTTTGACAGCGGTAAGCAGAATGGGTTTAAGGCTCTTGTTTATATGCACCGTTGGAACGCAGACACCATTGGCAATGTTCGAGTTGAGTACCTGCATCGTATTCAGCGTGTGTATGAAAAAGAGATTATCCGTATGCAGGAAATTATAGATAACAGCCACGACAATAAGGAAATTTCCAACGCTACAAAGCGTAAAGAAAAGCTCCAAAAACAGATTAAGGAAACAAAAGATTATGATGCTAAAATCGCTCATTTAGCTCTTTCACGTATCGACATCGACCTTGATGACGGTGTAAAAGTCAATTACGAAAAAGTACAGACCGCCGATGGAAAGAAAATGCAGATTTTAGCGAAAATTTGAGGTGGAGTGAATGGGTGAAAAGAAACTGTTGGATTTGGTTAAGGCAACTAAAGATGAAGCTGTTGATTATGCATTAAGTGATGTTTTTCCAGAGATAGTTAAAACTTACGGAGAAGTACTAGTTTCAGAAGGAATTGCAAGTCTTGCAGGGGAGTTGATAGGAGCAATTTGCCCACGATTCAATAATATAAGGCTTTCATACAAGCAGAATAGATTGGAGCGAAATGTTTCAACTATGCTCAATCATCTTATAGCAAGTCAAGAGACTTTGGCAGCACGAATAGATGAGTTAGAAAAAACAGCAGAAGGCAGAAGTTTTGTCCAACAATCAAGCGAGATGCTTTTAGATAATATTGTAGATGAAATACAGACTTCTAAAGTTCAGTATAGTGTGAATGGTTATGTTAATTTATTGCAGACGGAGAATGCTAATTTTGATATGGCATTGATGTTTTTTAAGACAATAGCAGAACTTAATGATATAGATATTCGGGTATTGAAAAATTACGATTGGAGAAATTCGACTAGTGAAACGCCACCAATTACACCATTTAACTCTGAATTCGATTATGGACAATTAAGACACATAAAAGAAAAACTATTGAGATTTGGATTGCTAAAAAGTAAAAATGAGGAAATTGATGAGAAAAATCAGGAAATGATAATTGATATTTTGCAAAAATTTCATAAGGATTATACTTCCAAAAAGCCAAAAGGAGTGAAAATTCCTAAATTCAAGAAAATCTCACCTTCAGATAGTTATAGAATAACATCGTTGGGAAATGGCTTGCTACAACTGATTTCCGAAAAATGTGATATGACGGACTTAAATGTGCCGGATGAAGATTTGGAAGAATCAGAAGATTGATGGGAGATATTATGGCAGAACTAAACTTAAAACAGATTACAGACAAATTAAATAGTGAGTTTGCAAGTGATGTCCGTAAACTTGTGTTTTGGTATGATGCCAATGCGGAGTTTCAGGAGGATATTGACAGCATAGAACTGGAAAATGCAAAGGTTCTGCATCTTGAGCCGGATAACCAATTCTATATCAAATACTTCTTGGAACGAGAGGATACGACAACCAATTACCTTGTGTATGCTCCGTTTGCAAAACCAAGTATAAGGGACAACCATCTTGCAGATACAATCCGATATTCCAAAGAATTTTTTGCCGACCGTGCTTCTTTGCTTGCGCTTGATTTGGGTATTGATGAACGGTACAAGCCTGTTATTCAGCATTATATTAAATTCTTTGCGAATAAAGACAGAACGCAGAAATTCTATGATTTGGAAATAGAGAATTTCAACAGAAGTACGATAGAAGTTGCCTTGATGAGCGTTCTTTGCAAGGATAAGACTGCTTCTTTTGAGGAAGTATTGCGTTCAATTTTGACAGATGATGGATTGCAGGATAACAAATATCTGACAGAGTTTGAGAAGTATGATTTGCTTTCTGCATTCTGGCAGCAGGTAGATGTGACATTTGGATATAATGACCCGAAGCCGACACTTGAAAAATTGGTTATTACGATGTTTGTTACTTATGCGGCTAAGAGTATTCATACGGATATGCCGCAGGCTTGGAAACCATTTATTTCTTATAAATCCGGTAATATCATTGCATTTATGGATAACCTGATGAACAGTTATCTGTATGGTACACGTTTTGATGAGATTTCAGAGATTATCTATAATACAATCAACGGTAAAAATTATCTTGAAAAGATGGAAGTGGAAACACTTGTAGATTGCAATATCTTTGCAGGTGTTGATGAGCTTCTGATTCGTTGGATTATCGGCAGACTTGAGAATGAGGATATAGGAGCAAAGCTGAATGGAAAGACGATTCCAGAGCTTTGTGTAGAACGCAGGAAAGGGCATTTTGGAAAGAACTTCCGCAGTGAGTATTTCATTCTTCAAAATGCTTTTGATATGATTGCTGAAGGTAAGTATCAGCCAGTCAGCGGCATCAAAAACTTGGTTAAGAAATATATGGAGTCAACATATAAGATTGACCGTTATTATAGATACTTCTATTTTTACTTTGATAAATTGGAAGATACCACACAGTTTGAAAAAATCAGGGAATTGGTCGAGAATATCTATACGAATGAGTATCTGAACCGGATTACAGTGAACTGGAACAATGAGCTTGCAGATGCAGACGGAGAAACAGGACTTACATTGCAAAGAGATTTCTTTGCAAGACATATCAATTACTCAAAGGACAGAGTAGTTGTTATTATATCCGATGCACTCCGCTACGAGGTTGCACATACGCTGTTTGAAAAAATGCAGGCAGATGAGAAGTGCAATGCTTCTATCGGAGCAATGCAAGGCGTTCTTCCATCTTATACACCGTTAGGTATGGCTTCATTACTTCCGCATAAGACGCTTGAATACAACGATTCTTATGATGTGCTTGTAGACGGAAAAGCGTGCAGTTCCACACAGCAGAAGGAAGCTATTCTGAAAGAGTATAAAATAAACAGTAAGTGTGTTCAGTTCGATGTTTTTAAGAATATGAAGCAAGCCGATTTACGAGCAATATTCACAGGGCAGGATGTTGTGTATATTTATCATAATCAGATAGATGCCCGTGGAGATAAAGCGGCTTCTGAGAATGAAGTCTTTACCGCTTGCGAAGAAGCAATTGAAGAAATTTATACTTTGATAAAGAGAATTGCATCACAAGCAAATACTTATCATTTTATTGTGACGGCAGACCATGGATTTATTTATAAGAGAGATAAAATTCAGGCAACAGATAAGATTGCCGGAGCTGCTTCAAAATCAAACAGCGTTGGACAGCGTTATTCCATATCTGCCGAAGAAATCAAGGCAGACGGCGTTTGCCATACAACGGTTGGTAAGGTACTTGGAAGTGCCGATGAGCGTATTGTATCGTTTCCTCTTGCTTCAGATATTTTCAAGGTTGCAGGAGCAGGACAGAACTATGTTCATGGCGGCTGCTCTGCGCAGGAAATGCTTGTACCAATGATTGATGTGAAAGTTGATAAGGGCAAAAAGGAAACAAGCCTTGCAGAGATTGCTCTTGTAAGTCTGACTTCAAAGATTACAAACCTTATTACGACACTGGATTTTGTTCAGACAGAGCCTGTAAGCGATATTGTGAAAGAAACAAGTTACCGAGTATATTTCATTTCTGATAATAACGAGAAGATTTCTAATGAGAATATTGTTATCGCAGATAAGAAAGATAAAGATACGACGAAGCGTATGTTCAGACTCCGCTTTAACTTTAAGAATAAGAAATACGATAAATCGCAGAAATACTACTTGGTTGCATATGACGATAAAAATGATATAGAAGTTCTTCGTCACGAAATAATCATGGATGTAGCATTTGCCGATGACTTCGGTTTCTTTGAATAATTTGGGAGGTAACAATGGACGAATTGCATAATGATTTGGAACTTAGTTCAAATGAGGACATAAACAGAAAACTTCGCACTTATTTTGATGGAAAAATTGTTCGTAAAGATTTAACAAAGTCTATTAAAGAGGGAGCAAATGTTCCTGTTTATGTTCTTGAATTTTTGCTTGGACAGTATTGTAGTTCGGATGATCCGTCAATTATTGAAGATGGTGTGGCAAATGTAAAAAGAATACTGGCAGATAATTATGTACGACCAGACGAAGCACAGAAAATCCTTTCATTGCTCCGTCAAAGAGGAAGTCATACTGTCATTGATAAGATTACGGTTAATCTTAATATTAGAAAAGATACCTACGAGGCAGAATTTTCTAATCTTGGAATTAAAGCTATTCCAATATCAGAAGAATATCCAAGTAAGTATGACCGTTTACTCTGTGGTGGCATTTGGTGTATTGTTCAACTTGAATATGAATACATAGAGGAAGATAAAAATGCTTCTCCTATCCATATCCGTAAACTGACACCGATTCAGATGCCACACGTTGACATCAATGAATTGAAACAAGGGAGAAAGGCATTTACAAAAGATGAATGGATAAGTGTAATGCTCCGTTCTATCGGTATGGAACCGGACACACTGACCGAAAGAGAAAAGTGGTTGCTTCTTGCACGTATGTTACCGCTCGTAGAAAATAATTTTAATTTATGTGAGCTCGGTCCGAGGAGTACGGGTAAGTCTCATTTATATAAAGAAATTTCACCAAATAGCATTCTTGTATCCGGTGGTCAAACTACAGTTGCCAATCTGTTTTACAATATGGGAAGAAAAACAGTCGGACTTGTCGGCCTTTGGGATTGTGTAGCTTTTGATGAAGTTGCAGGTATCAATTTCAAGGATAAAGATGGTATCCAAATAATGAAAGACTATATGGCATCCGGCTCTTTTGCTCGTGGAAAAGAAGAAAAATCAGCTTCTGCCTCGATGGTATTTGTCGGAAATATAAATCAAAGTGTTGATGTGTTATTGAAAACATCAAGTTTGTTTGCACCTTTTCCATCAGTAATGGGAAACGATACAGCATTTCTTGATCGTATGCACTGTTATATTCCGGGATGGGAAATTCCTAAGTTCAGGCCTAAACATTTTACAGATGATTACGGCTTTATTAGTGATTATCTTGCGGAGTTTATCAGAGAACTTCGTAAAGAACAGTATGGCGATGCCTTGGATAAATATTTCCGTCTTGGAAAGAACTTAAATCAGCGTGACACAATTGCTGTTAGAAAAATGGTTGGTGGATTTATCAAGCTGCTTTATCCTGACGGAGAATATACTAAAGAAGAACTGGAAGAAATCTTAAGGATTTCTCTTGAGATGCGTCGCAGAGTAAAAGAGCAGTTAAAGAAACTTGGTGGTATGGAGTTCTATGATGTTAATTTCTCATACATTGATAATGAAACATTTGAGGAATTCTATGTGTCTGTACCGGAGCAAGGCGGTGGAAAGCTGATTCCGGAAGGAATGTGCAATCCGGGACAAGTTTATACCGTGGCTCAGGGTAAAACGGGTATGCTTGGTGTATTTCGTTTGGAATCTCAGATGATGCCGGGGAATGGAAAATTTGAGCGTTCAGGTCTTGGTTCTGATGGAAAATGCAAGGAAGCAACCAATACCGCATTTAATTTCTTAAAAGCAAATTCTAACCGTATCAGTGGCTCTATTAGTACGACGACAAAGGATTATATCATCAATTACCAAGACTTGCAGGGCATTGGTATGACAGATAAATTGGCATTGCCAACACTGATTGCTTTATCTTCGGTGGCATTAGGTAAACCTGTTGCAAGCAGTCTTGCAGTTCTTGGTGAAATTAGCATTGCAGGAACACTCATTAAGGCGGATGAACTTGCTAACAGTTTGCAGGTTTGTTTGGATAGCGGAGCGAAAAAAGTACTTCTTCCTATTACATCTGCTGCGGATCTTTCAACGGTTCCGGCGGAATTGATTGGTTGTTTTAATATGATTTTTTATTCAAGTGCTGAGGATGCGGTTTACAAAGCTCTCGGCGTTGAGTGATTATCGGTGTTAATAATTATAAAAGCGTTGAAGATTTTGTTTTCTTCAACGCTTTTTCTTATAGGTATGTAAATCTTTTTTGTTAATTTTATGTTTCAAATCTTAAAACAAAAGCTGAAGGCCCATTGCGATAATCCACATATATGCACAGGTTTTTGGAATCATAAGCAAGCCAACCTTTGGTTTTGTTTTGCTGAACAATGTTACAGGGATGTAGCAGCCGAATGAAATGATGATTGCGGCAACCATTCTTGTCATATGGAGGTTGTTAGTGTTGCCTGAAATTGCGTAAAGAATGATTACACCGATGCCTGTTACTGCAAAAACTGCGTTTCTGATGACGGAAAGTTTCATATTGCCTTCGTCTGAACACCAGTTGTTTTGCGGAAGAACGCAGATTACCATTCTGATGATTGCGGAAATCCAAATCATTGATTCAACTGCAACAGGTGCTGTCAATTCAGGGAATGTAAGCTTCCAGATATACAACAAAACAATGTAGAATGCTGTCATTGTGATTGATGAAACCTGCAAGCCGAGTCCGAGTTGCCTTTTGATTTTGTCGTTGCTACCGTGAACTGCTCTGATAATTCTCGGAACAAGGTGGAATGCGTCACCGCCGCAAAGTGTCAATGTCAACATGCCGTATAAGATGAACAAAGGATTGCCCTTTGAAAATGCGAAGAACAAAATACCTGCGATTAAGTCAAAAATCAAATATCCTGCGTCAAAAATTGATTCCATAATATCAGGAATTTGCGGTTTGTATTTTTCGTTTGCCATAATTAAAACTCCTTTTTTACTTCAAATAACTAACATTCACGGTGTTGTTTCTTGTTTAAACAATCTTCTGCGTTATTGCAAATTTTTTCAAATATGTTTTTGAATGTTGCAATTTCCTCATCCGAAAATCCTTTAAGCACATCGTGGGCAAAACGCTTTTGCGTGTCGATACCCTCGTAAATTATGTTCTTGGCACTTTCGGTCACAAAAATCTCTATGCGTTTTTTGTTGCTTTCGCTCTGCTTCTTTTCAATCAAGCCTTTGTTTTCAAGTGATTTGAGCGAGGTTGAAACATGAGATTTTGTTGATTTGCGAATTTTGACAATGTCTGCCGCCGTGTTGAATTCGGGGTTGCCGTGCAAAAACATCAGTATATCATATTCCATTTGGGTCAAATCATACTTGTCACAAATCGAACTTGTGAGCGATTCATAATAGCCGGTAATCGTTTTGTGCCTGTCCCAAAAATGCATATTGCCACTCCTTGTCAATCGTTCTATTTAGAACTATTATAGTGCATGATATATCGTTTGTCAATACATATATTTTTGCGATTTGTAAATCTGCATTTTGTGATTGTTGTTATAACGAATTAAAAGTTACGGTACAATGCATCTAAGTTTTAACTGAGAGGCCGGTTAAATGTTTCTTGTTGAATGAAAATTCACTGGATTTATAATTTTCATTATACTTTTTATTTATGAAAACGAGCCGAGATGTGCGTATCTCGGCTCGTTTTTCTTATGGGTATGTAGACCTTTTTTCGTTAATTTTATGTTTTTAATGTGTTTGACCGCCCACTATACATATTTTTTAAGTCTCGAAAGTGGCTTAAATAGGGCGTTTTGAAAAATTTTAATGCAAAAAAACACCAACCTCGCTTGCAGCTTCCATCTTAAATCTGTTAAGAGCTTCTTTAGCTTCTGGAACTGTATTTTTTGCCATTGTTAAAACACCTCTCTTATCAAAAATTTGCAAAGCGTGCTGATATTTTGAATAAAATTTTCTTCAAAATATTTATCACACAATATCAATTCGCTCTTGCAAGTATAGTTTATGAAAAGTATTCGTTTTTACAATTGAAAAATTTTTACAATTTAAAACACATATGATAAATGTTTAAAATTCTATAAATTTGCTTTGTTTTTCTCTGTTAACTCGTTGTACTTATTTACTATGTAATCGGCTGTTCTGATTGCGCCTTCGCCTTTATATTGCCAAGTTTCTTCAATAAGAGAATCAATGTTGTTTTTATATTCAGTTGATTCAATGCAGCTGTCAATCAATTCTTTTAAATTTTGCATATTATCTTTAGTTAATTGTTTTCCTATTTTCGGCAAAGAGGCAATAGGCCAAAACGGTGTGTCTAGCCACCAAGCGTCATAAGGGCTGTCGTCAAACTCGACATCTGCGTATATAACCGGCTTTCTGTAAACCAAAGAGTAATCGTAAACAATGCCGGAAAAATCTGAAATTAAAATATCAGAACGCCTGAGAACATCAAAATTATCACTGTCTCTGTTCCATTCGAGACTGTTTGAATTTGGAAATTCTGTCATTAAATGATTTATCAAATCTGCTTCCGAAGTAAATGACTGCGGGTGCGGTCTGATAATAATATGATATCCCGTTTCCAAAAGAGTTTTAATTATTTCATCGCCGAATTTGTTGAGAATAGAACTTTTACCCCAAGACGGAGCAAGTAAAACTGTTCGCTCCTTATTTTCCAAAGGTGGTGCGGCTGCAAGTCTGTTTACCATAGCGTCCATATAAGGAACTCCTACCATAACAAGTTCCTTTGCCGGCAGGTTTCTTATTTTTTCAAGCGCTCTGATGTCTCTTTCGTGGTGATTTCCTGAAATTAAAACTGCATCATAATAATCAATCCCGAACATATGATAACCGCAGGTATTACTTGCCGCGTGAAGAACATGCACATAATAATCAACATTTTTTGAACGCTTCCATTGAAAAACATCAAGGCCCGGTGTTGTTGAAATAAGCATTGTGGCATTAAGAAAATTTAACTTTGAAAATGCACGATTGCCTTCGCCTATAAATTGTGCATCGAGATGCGGCAAATTTTCATCAAAAGCAGGGTCGTCTTTTGATGCTGTCATATATACAACATCAATACCCCTTGAATTCATTTCTTCGCATATTGGTTTGAACACGCTCCAATATCTTTTGTCATCAGAAAAAATAACAATAGGTATTTTTTCTGTGTTTGTATCGGCTTTTTTTCCGCCGGTAAGTAGAAATTTCAGCTTGACTGCCCATTCTTTAAACACATATGCAACAGCACCGATAATACCTATCAGCACGGCAAAAAGCATACTGCCTGTTCCGGGATCAATATATAACTTCATATTTTTTCCCCTTTCAAAAGGTTGAAATCAAGAATTATTTTACATCATCATTTGTTAAAACATCATCTTTTGCAACAAGTTTCCAGTTGCTTTTATCCCAAACACTGTCTTGAATTGTATACCAATCGGCAGGTAAAAATTGATTTCCGTTATTTATGTTAACCGTGCAATAATCCGAGCTGATAATATACTGCTTGTGCGCATATTTTTCTTGATTACCAATCTTTTTGTTAGTGTAAGGATTAACGGGGTTTTTTACCGTGCTTTCAAAAGCGATTGTAGGAATATCGGCATTGGTCATAAATTCATCAGATGTATTAAAGCCTGTTGAATTAAAGTCTTTAACCATAAGTAAAGGAGTGAAATATTCCATATCGTTTGTAACTGTGCCGGTATCATTAAGTATTAAATCGTTTAATTGATAAGTTTCAAAAGCGTGGTCAGAAGCTAAAATGATTTTTGTATTATCCCAAACACCGATTTCTCGCAAATAATCAAACCAATTTCCTAATTGGATGATAGAAGCCATATTTGTTTCGTAACTTGCAATTTGTGTAAAGTTATTCATAGCAAGTTTTTTTCCGTTTAAATTAAATCTATCTGCATTTTTATAATATTTAGTATTATCAATTTGATTTGCAGGTTCGTATTGAGGTTCTTGAAGCAGTTGCGGCTCGTGTGTCGTATTGTTAGTCATAAGCAGCACTTCTCCTACTTTATTTGAAGTTGTTGAAGTGATGTCTGAAAGGTTTGTAAGTACACTGTAAGCCTTTATGAATTCGCTGTAATTACCTGTTGCGATGTAATCATTAGTGCGGTGCTGTGAAACGCTCGAACCTAAATAGTTGCCGTTATTATATATGTCAGACTGCAAAACAATCGGTGATGACTTCATAAGTGAATAAACAAAAAAGTTCCTGCGATTGTTTTTTATAGTTTCCTTTTTGGTTTCATTGTCAACATAATCATCACCTGTGTTGTACGCTTTTACACCCTTCATATCATCAAAAACGCTTAAATCGGGAATCCACTGGTAGTTGGCATAGTTGCTGTTGCAAAGTGTAACATTATAGCCCTTTCTGCTGAATATAGCAGGCATAACTTTAAGTGCTTCATTATGTTTGGTAACAAGCTTTTCGTTTTTGCGTGAATTTATTTCCGCCGGTGTGTATTCATATCCGCCGAAAAATGCAGATGAAGCAAAATTTGTATGCCCGCCGAAAGAAATTGTGTTTGAGTAATAAGTAAATCCGTCGTATTGCTTAATAAGTTCCGGCTTTTCATTAAAGAAATACGGAATGTATGGGCCAAACCCTCTGTCAAGCATTATAACCACAACATTTTTTCCGGTTTTACTAAGCTTAATGTTAAAGGTATTGTTTTTTTCCGAGTTTGTGTATATATTCGCAACTGATGAATTGATTTTTACAATGTTGACTGTACCCATACCGCAAAGTGCAATTGTGCAAACAAGAAGCAGTGATGTTATTTGCTTTGTAAGCTTTTTGTATATTATTAACATCACAACTATAATTACAGCAACAACAATTAAGTTAACTATCATTTCATTAGCTGATATGCTTATGGTATTTGTTTCTGCTGTGTACTGCAAAGATGAATTTAATATTCCCGAATTTTTGCCGAAAAACATATAATTTGTTATCGCCAAGCAGGAGATTATGCATATAGCTTTGGTGTAAGCGGCTCTGACTTTGCTGTTTGCAAGCCAATAGAATACTCCAAACCAAATTACAAAAGTACCTACCGCAATGCAAGTGGAAGATACCAAGTACCACAATGGGCTTTGATAGTAGCTTGTAAATACAAATTCCTGCGGTGAAGAGCTGATTACGGCAGATGGTATAACGAGTCCTGTTAAAACTGCCATAAACACACAGCCTGCTACAAATAATTTTGTATTGTACTTATATTCTTTGATTTTTTCAGGCTTTCTTTTTGCAGGATTTTTTTCTCTTACCAAAGCAAAAAGAATAGGAAATATGCAGACAATTCCCAACAGTGTAAATACAAGTGATTTTTCAGTGTATGTATCATCAATAAAAAAGCTGTATATTGATAATGCTATACCGCCGATTGCAAGAAATTCTTTTCCGACTTTTGCAGGATTTTTACTTTTTAAAGTTAAGGTTTTTATAAGTGAAAATGCATTGTTTAAAGTCCAATAAAATACTAATCCGGATGGTGAATTATACAAAAATACAAGAAAGAACAGTGCAGTTATATATAGCTGTATTTTAGTTTTAGCAGGATAATCTTTTGAATAAAGCGCAGAAGATATTAAGTTTATTACAGTCATAATAATCGGCAAAATATTTATTGATATGCCGAATAATGTTAACAGCTTATCAGGTGTGCTTAAATCATTTATAAGTCCAAAGCTTACATCTTTTATACCGGAATAAGTTGATAAAAATCTGTATGCCGCAATGAAAAAAGGAATTTGCAAAAACAAAGAGGTAACACCTCTTAAAACATATGTAGGTTTGTAATTGTTTTGGCGATAATAGGTTTGGAGCATCATCATTCGCTCGTCGCCTTTAAATGTCTTTTTTATATGCGAAACGCCTTTTTCAAGCTTTGCTTCTATGTTTCTTTCCTGTTCCTGAATAGCGTCGGCACGCCTGTATAGCGGCAAAACCAAAAAGTTCATTGCAAGGCTTAAAATGATTATTGCTACTCCTTTATTTTGAATTATTGAATATGCGAATTTATATATTGCCTCAAACAATATTTGCAAAGGCTGAAAAAGTAAAGCATATAAAATTGAACCAAATGACATTATTTTTGCTCCCGTAACTTTATGATAATTAAACTTGGTATTAAAATAAACAGCGATATAAAAATATAAATTTCAACAGTGTTTACAGCTGTGAAATTGATTAAAAAATGTAGCGGTACAGTTAATAAAATACTGCCTGAATAATAAGAAATTGCAGTTAGGCAAAGCCCTAACGAAAATGCAAACAGCAATTGCACTGCTATAAATATTGTGCTTTTTTGTGAAAATAAATTGATTATATGCGAAAATGAAAAAAGCGCGGATACGATAAAAATATTTAGAGCAGGTTTATTAAATGTTTTTTTAAAATATGATAAAATAATTCCTCTGAAAAATAATTCCTCACCGAAAACACAGGAAATCAGCTGTATAATTCCAAATGGCGTGGGGGTATATCTGCTTTTTAACGAAATAAGTATATTGAAAAATATCACGAAAACGACTAAAAGATTTAAAATCAATATTCGCCAATCTTTCAAATTGACGATTTTCAGTCCGTATTCTTTAAATTGGTGTGTTAACTTTAACACGGTCAAAACAGTACCCCAAAATAAAATTAAAATTACTGTTTTTATTATTTCATTTTCACACTTGGGCAAAAATATATTTATAAAACTGTACATAATAAGAAAAAATATAAGTACAGGCAATTTTTTATTTTTCATATTGTTTACTCATTATTTTAAATAAAATATACATAACATTATATCATAGAAAATATAAATATCAAATAAAATACCCTAAATTATTAGGTGAACTTGGCATTATAACACCTAAACATAATTTTAGCTCAATACCTTTTCAACTGAATTTCAAAAGCTTTTTCTGTTTATATCAAGTGTTAAATCCCAATCCCTTTGCTTTTCATCACCTATTGTGCAAAGCAAAAATGATTTTATATCACTTAAAACTTTGCTTTTCTTGCCTGCTTTCTTTTCTGCAATGTGAATTATCAAAGACAGTCTGTTAATAAGTTTTTCAAATGCCTCATAAACCGCTGTGCCTTTTACATAAGGCTCATTTCCTATGAAAATATTTCTTACAAACTCTATACCTAAATCTTTTGCAAGAATGTTTTGTATGCTTTTATCAGGATTAAACCATAAAAAATTACATATTTTTTTGACAGTCAGTTTGTTTAAAATTTTCATTGCGGACTTTGGCAAAATTTCTTTCATTTTATAGTCAATCATTCTGTCAAACCGCCACTGAAAATACTCACTTGCACTTTTTCCCTGCTTGTCATAATCAAAATCATTTATTGTGTAAGATTTTATGTCGGCAGTGCTGTCTTTAATAGTTACTTTTCTGTATGCACACGGACAGCCTACAAAACAGCCGGTTTGAACATCCGTTATTTTATTGCCATTTTCTGTAACATATTCTGTAACCGCCTGTGCATGCATATGACCTGTAAATATTAAGTCAAGCCCTGCGTCTGCAAATTGATTTGCACGCTTTTCCCAATCGGTTAAATGTGAATCGCTGATTAAATTCATTATCGGCGAAAAAGGCAGTAGGGGATAGTGTGTCATTGCAAATATGTAATTGCCTGTACGGTGGGCATCTTCAATCTGCTCAAGTGCCCACTTCATTTGATTATCCCATAATCCTTTGAAATCTTTGCAGTCACCATCGCAGTTTAGTGCAAGCAGTCTTATTCCGTCAGCAAGCTGTGCCACATATGACATACTTTCTTTATGCTCGCTTATTGCACCGTCAAAGCCGAAATCTTTATAAAAATCACGCAGTTCATCTCTCGGCATTGCTTTAACAGGCAGCATTTTATCCCCGTCAAATTCAAAGGAGTCATTATCATCATAATCGTGCCTTGCGGTGATGAGATATATTTTTTTGCCTTGCTCTTTTAATTTGTAAAGCCTGTTCCTCAGTCCGATATGGCTTTGGTATTCACCCCTGTAAACCAAATCACCGGGAATTAGAATTATATTTGTTTCTTTATCATTGGCTATTTGCTTAAACCCGGCGTCAATAATTGCCGGCGTTTCAGCAACACATTTTTGGTCGCTTATACTTCTTTTTTCATATGCCGCACCGCTGCGCTTAAATGATGGGTCAAAAAAATGTGTATCCGTTACAAGATAAAAATTTAAGTTTTGCATATTTATCATCCCTAATTAAGATTTTGAATTTATAAATTTTACTGTTTTATTTTACCATATAGTATGATATATTGTAAATTGAAGATTTATATAAATCAAGTGAGGAATACGAAATGATAAAACATAACGAAAAAAACAATATATTTATTCTTGAAACCAAGAATACACATTATGTTTTCGGAGTTGATGAAGAGGGATATAACCGCCATATTCATTGGGGCAATAAATGTAATTACGGCGATTATGAGTTTGCCCATGTAAACGGTGAAAATTCAAATAATACCGTACAGGATGAAATTAGGCAGGAAATTACACCTTTTGGCTCAACTATGTATCGCGAATGTGATATTAAGGCTGAATTTGCGGATGGTTGCCGTGAAATCAGTATGCATTATGACTCATTTGTTCTTGAAAAAAATATTCTCAAAGTTATTTTTAAGGATGATTACTATCCTCTTCAAATAATTCTTAATTATGAAGTTTATGATGAATATGATATAATCAAAAGGTATGTCACACTTAAAAATACGGGCAATGATAATATCGTTTTTGAAAGAATATTCAGTGCTGAATTTTCACTTCCGTCTGTAAAGCCATATACTTTTATTAACACAAACGGTGCTTGGGGCAGCGAATTCTTGCAAATAAATACCGTGCTTGACGGAGGAAGTATCATTTATGAAAATCGCAGGGGTGCGTCAAATCATAATAACTCACCATATTTCATTGCACATCAAAATGCCAATGAAAACAGCGGCGATGTATATTTTGCAAGCCTTGCTTACAGCGGTAATTTTAAAGTCAGCGCAAGCCGAGATGTGTATTCAATCACCAGAATTTCAATCGGAATGAATGATTTTGATTTTTCACATACTTTAAAACCGGGTGAAACATTTGATTCACCGTTAGTTTACTGTGGCAGAGCAAACGGTTTTGGTGAAATGTCAAGAATTATGAATCGTTTTTCAATTGATTTTCTTCTTCCTAAAAGTTTTAATGATAAGCCGCTTCCTGTGCTTTATAATTCTTGGGAAGCAACTGAATTTAATATAGATGTATCGCAGCAAACAGCCCTTGCCGAATTGGCGGCGGATATCGGTGTTGAACTTTTTGTTATGGATGACGGATGGTTCGGCAAAAGAAATAATGACAGGGCAGGGCTTGGCGATTGGTATGTTAATAAAGAAAAGTTTCCAAACGGGATTGATGAACTGATTGATAATGTAAATAAACTCGGAATGGATTTCGGTATTTGGGTTGAGCCTGAAATGGTAAATCCTGACAGCGATTTGTATCGCACTCATCCCGATTGGACATATCATTTTGAACACAGAAATGCAGATGAACTTCGCCACCAGCTTGTGCTTAATATGACTCGCGGTGATGTTCAAAATTATATATTTGAATGCCTTGATAATTTACTTGAAAATCATAATATTAAGTATATTAAATGGGATATGAACCGTCCTTTTTCGCAGGTTGGTGCAGAAAATCTTGAAAATGCGAAAATGTATTCATATCTTCATACAATGGCAGTTTACAAGATCGTTGATGAACTTAAAAAGCGTCATCCCCAAGTGCAGTTTGAAAGCTGTGCGTCAGGCGGTGGCAGGTGTGACCTTGGTGCAATCAGCCATTATGACCAAGTATGGACGAGTGATAATACCGACGCTATTGACAGAATGACTATTCAAAAGGGATATTCTTTGCTTCATCCTATTAAAACAATGCGTGCATGGGTTACTGATATTTGCGGTATAAATAAGCCTTGTTCACTTGATTTCAGGTTTAATATCGCAATGCAGGGTTCACTCGGAATAGGCGGTAATCTTATTAAATATTCCGCCGAAGATTTAGAGATTTGTAAAAAGAATATTGATTTTTATAAATCTGTTCGCAATATTGTTCAGTTCGGCGATTTGTATAGAATACTTGATATTGAAGACGGGGAAGTGCTTTGCAACGAATATGTAAGCATTGATAAAAACGAAAGCGTGGTTTTTATTGCTGCAAATACAACAAGGTTTTTTAAAAAGAAATTTAATCTTCACTTTGCAGGCCTTGATGAAAATAAAACATATTCTTTTTCCTTAAACGGCGACGAATATGTAAAAGGCGGGGCGTATCTTATGAATGTAGGTGTTCCTATTTATGTCAGGGGTGCAGATTATAACAGGGCAATAATCATAAAAGCAATATAAAATAAAAAAAACATCCACTTTTTCGCGAACAATTCCGTAAAAATGGACAATAGAAAAACACCCCTACGGTAGAATTAAGGAAAACTACCATAGGGGTATTTTAATACCGAGAAGCCACAGTCACATAAGTGTTATCAAAAAATACATTGATTTAACAACAATTATCGTATTCAAACTAAAACTAAACCGACTCCTCTTAAAAAGCGAAATCAGTTTGTTGCTTAAATTATATTTTTCTGCATCAGATTGGCTTTTGTACCGTCTGCGCAATTCGTGGCGGTACAATATAAAGGGAGGATTTGCATTTTTCTAAATGATTTCCTGTTCGATATTGTCAAACAAATCGTCGTTGAAAAAATCGCGGATCGAGATTTCAAGACCATCACAGATTTTTTGCAACGATACAACACCCGGATTTTGGCTCTTTGTGTTGAGCATACTGTAAATCGTTGACGGATTTATTCCGCTTAAGTTTCCGAGCGCGTTAATCGCTATATTTCTCTCCTCACAGAGATTTATGATGCGTTGCGCAACTGCTTCTTTTATTTTCATAACTACCGCCTTTTGCTTGTGATAGTTAAATTGTAAATGAATTTGGGATATGTCGTGTGGGATGTATCCCAAATTATTATTGACATTTGAGCTTTGTTAATGTAAAATAAAAATATAATCAGTAGTTGCTGATAAAAAGAGAAGCTTGTTCTCGTTTAGAACACAGTAGTAAAGCTCTTGCATAGACTTATGTGGGGGCGTTTTTTGTTTTATGACTAGTGGAGAAGTAATGAAAGAAAACATAAAATATATGCTGAAAAATTGGATCGCGTGGGATAAGAAAAGCCTGATTTATTTTCTTATTCGAGTTCCGGCACTTGTTTTTCAGCCCATAGTAACAGCATACATACCAAAGGCTATGATAGACTGCATTGAAAAAGGTGTATCAATAGAGCGGTTAATTCTTGTTGTTGCACTTTTAAGTCTGCTTTTAACCTTTACCATTTGGATAGATCCATTTATGAAGGAACTTATAAGGGGTGGAGCAAGAATTGTAAGAATGCGCTATGCTGTTATGGCATTCCGCAAAAATCTTTCTACAGATTATGTGAACATAGAAAGTCTTGAAGGCAAAGAGTTGCACAAAAGAGCTGAAGCCTTTTACAATGCAAGGTTCTCATCCGGCGCAGATTTCATTGAAGAATACAACGATTTTCTCGTTTGCATAATCGGCGTTATTGCATCTGCGGTTTTGATTTACAAAATCAACATTTTAATGATTCTGCTTATTCTTTTAACCTGCGTTAGCGAATTTATCATATTAAAGGTTTTAAATAAAAAGCAGAAAGCAATGCTTGATGACAGTTCAAAACTTTCATCAAAACTTGATTATTTTTATAAATTGAGCAAAAGCAGTGATGCATCCAAGGATATTAAACTATACGGTTTTCAGGATTATTTTATTTACACAGTTGCTAAAATCACATCCGATATTGAAAGAATAATTGCAAAATACACAAATCAAAGTGCGTCAGTAAGCGGAATACGAGCAGTATTAAATCTGATTCGCCAGCTTATTTCTTATGTATATCTAATTTATCTTGTAACGATTGGCAGTTTAACGATATCAGAATTTGTTTTTTATTTCGGAATTATTACAGGCTTTTCAAACTGGATTGTTAACCTTGTTTTTTCCTATTCAAAAATTGAACGCAGTGCGAACGACTGTGCCGTTTTCCGCAAATATATTGAAAGTGAAAACGAGAGCAAGGATAAGCCCGATGTTAATTTCAGCGGAATTGAATCTATCGAATTCAAGGATGTTTCATTTACATATCCGTCTGCTGAAAAAAGCACAATTAAAAATATGTCTTTTAAAGTGAACAAGAGCGAGAATATTGCAATAGTCGGCGAAAATGGTGCTGGCAAAACTACAGCAATTAAACTGCTTTGTGGTCTTTACTATCCCACAAGTGGCGATATACTGATTAACGGCAAAAGCAACAGAGATTTTTCAAACGAAAGTTATTTTAACTTGTTTTCAGCCGTTTTTCAGGACTATTTCTTTATGCCGATGACTATTGCAGAAAATATAAGTGCTGAAAAGGATTATGACAAGGAAAAGCTTTATTCTGCTTTCAAGAAATCAGGTATTTTGGAAAAGATAAATGCTTTGCCTGATAAGGAAAATTCACTGATGGATAAAAATGTTTATAAAAACGCAGTTGATTTTTCAGGCGGAGAAAAGCAAAAACTACTGCTTGCAAAAGCGATTTATAAAAATGCCCCTATTTTGATTCTCGATGAACCAACGGCGGCTCTTGATCCGATTTCAGAAAATGAGCTTTATTTGAAATATAATGAATTAACTGAAAATAAAATTTCGTTTTTTATTTCTCATAGGCTTTCGTCAACACGCTTCTGCAACAGGATTTTATTTATCAAAGACGGCAGAATTGCTGAAAGCGGAACGCACGAGGAACTTATGGCACAAAAGGGTGCATATTACAGAATGTATCAGATTCAGAGCTACTACTACAAGGAAACGGAGGTGGCTGTGAATGAATAATATGAAAACAGTTTTTAAGATTTACAGGGAGATTCAAAGCCTTGAAAAAAAGGTTTTACCGGCTGTAACCGTTCAGTCAATCATTTCATCACTCAAACCATTTATCAACATTCTGTTTACGGCTAAAATTATAAACCTACTGAGTGACGGCAAGGATTTCAAAACTGTTATGCTCTACATAACGATTGCCGTTGCAGTCAACTTTATCCTGTTTTTCCTCGGCAGCTTTCTGGATGAATACAGCCAGAATTTGAGAAATCTATTGCTGAACAAGGAAAACAAAAAGGTTGCATCCAAGCTTTTTGGAACAGAATATCAGAAGCTTGAAGACAGCGAATATAAAGAGCTTATTCACAAGCACGAGGAAGCCGAAAAAAGCAGATGGTCTCGCTTCCCCTATTTTGTATGGACAACATACAGATTTTTAAACGGCTTATTTACCTTAATCATTTCCGTTATTATCATATTTCCGCTTCTAAAGGTTGGGTTTACCAGAACAGGAAATACCTTTTTCGAAAAGCCGATTTTCCTAATTACAATAATCAGTGCAATTCTTGCAATGGCAGTTATCATTCTTTTTGTTGCGGTAAACATAAACAAATCTTATTTAAAGGCAAACGAAAGCTATGCTGAACTGGACAGGATTTTCTATTCTTTCCTTGATATTTTCGGAGATTACAGAACAGGCAAGGAAATCAGAATTTACAAAGAGCAGAATTTAATAGACAGTATTGCAACAAGCAAGATTTTAACAGACGGCGAAAAAACACTCCGTAAAATCTCTATGCACACAGCAAAGGCAAGCTCTTTTGTTGCAATACTCGGTGCAGTAGTCGGCTTTGGTGTTTATCTGTTTATCGGCATTAAAGGCCTGCTTGGTCTTTTCAGTATTGGCTCGCTTGTGCTTTACTGCGGTTCATTTATGCAAATTATAAATGGCATTATGATGATGGCAAACACTTTTGGCAAGCTTCAGGAAATCATCCCGCTTGCGAAATGCTATTTTGAGATTCTGGATACAAAAGATGATATGGAATACGGCGAAAAGGAGATTGACTTAACAGATAAGTTTGAAATAGAATTCAAAAATGTTTCCTTCAAATACCCAAATACAGATACATATGCTCTGCAAAATGTTAATCTTAAAATAAAAAACGGCGAACATCTTGCAGTTGTCGGCAGAAACGGCAGCGGTAAAACAACATTTATTAAGCTGATGTGCAGGCTCTATGATGTAACCGATGGTGAGATACTTATAAATGGTATCAATATTAAAGAATACTCAAAGGAAAGCATCATTAGCCTTTATTCCGTTGTTTTTCAGGATTTTAAAATCTTTTCAACAACGCTTGCGCAGAATATTTCAACAAATGAGGAATACGACAAAGAAAGGCTTTATGATGCGCTCGACAAAGCAAATATAAAAGACAGAGTGCTGAAAATGGAAAACAAGGAATGCACTTATCTCTATAAGGATTTAGACAAAGCAGGTGTTGAGATTTCAGGCGGCGAGGCACAGAAGCTTGCGCTTGCAAGAGCACTTTACAAGGATGCACCGATTGTTATTCTTGACGAGCCAACAGCGGCACTTGATCCAATTGCAGAACATGAAATATACAACCGATTTAATTCCTTTGTTGAAAACAAAACGGCAATTTATATTTCACACAGATTATCAAGCTGTGTATTCTGCGATAAGATTGCTGTGTTTGACAAGTCAAGGCTTGTTGAAAGCGGTACGCATCAGGAACTTTTGACAGCAGGCGAAAAGTATTTTGAACTTTGGAACGCTCAGGCGAAATATTATATCAATTGATATTGATATAAATAAAAAATTGCCAAGACCCACCAATATTGAACAATTCCGTAAAAAATGGACAATAGAAAAAAACAGCCTCCTATGGTAGAATTAAAGAAACTACCATGGGAGGTTTTGTTCAGCCTAAGCGGATAAAGGGTATATTGTTAAACATGACAGTAGCATCGATATTGAAACTAAAAAGGTAAGGATTTTTTTAATCATAGCTATTATCTCCTTTATTTTATATTGGATATTCTTTGTTTATTACTAACAAAAATGCAGACACGAAAAAACCTATGGTAATAGGGTTAATTATTTGGAAAATATAGTCTATAATAATAACAAGTTTGTTGTATTTGTTTTTATGTAACATAACAAAATTAAATATTATAAAAAATATTGGAAATAAAAACAAATATACATCAAGAATTTCTGAAATGGAAAATGAAATTGTTAACATACTTGTAATAACTGAAATTATATTACTTTCTGTTAATATAGTTATGTCTGTACGTTCTATCAAATATATAATTATCGATAATAAATGAAAAAGTAAAAGTGAAACAGAGAGATATATAGCAATTTTCTTTTGTGTATTAAACGAGTTAATATAGTCTTTAATGTTGTATTGATTTCTTTTATTCATTTTATTGCTTTGCCTCTTTCCCCTAATTTTGTATTCGCAATGTTTTCGCATATAGACGAATATTTGTTAGGACTGTTTTCCAAGTTTAATTTCATAACAGTTTCTTTTATATATTGCAAAATTATATACTACATCATTCAAATCGGTATCATCAACTGTAATTGCAGTTCCGTTTTTGTTATATAAAAGATACAAGCAATCTTTATTGCGTACAAGTTCTAAAGTGCCGCCATACAAAATCGGCGTAAGAGTGCAGTTTGAAATTGTGGCATTATGATTAAGGGTCTGCACCAAATTGTCGTAACTGCTGTTAATATCTGTTGTATTATATTTAGAAATATTGTCGGTTTTATAAAAAACTCCCAAATGCTTATAATTATCAAATTGATAATTTAAAAACTCACTAATATCTTCTTGTTTCCACAATTTATTATCCGAATATGATAACGATTTTGATGAGCGAACAGTATAATATCTTGAGCGTTTAGAAAACATATCATAAGTGTTATCGTGAAAAATCATATCACTGTATAACTCTATGCCGGAAATGTTAGAATCAACATTATCTTGTAAATATTCAGTACACCATATTTCCAAATCTTCTAATTGAAAATCATCTACATAGTGCTTTTGAAAATACTCAACATTAAAATTTTTACCGTCAACATTGAACACCCACTTTGCCGGTACTACCCAAATATTAACTTTTTCTAATAAAACAAACTCTGTTTCAATATGTGCCTTGTATTCTTCAACTTCAGTTATTTCGGATTGAGTAACGCCGTATTTGTATGCAATATACTCCTTTGCATTACGAGTTAATGAATTTGAATATAAAATGATAGAAGCTGCTGAAAATATAGCGAAAATTAAAGCAATACAAACATATTTTTTGATTTTCTTGAAAGTTGATTTGCTGTTTTTATTCATCCTATCGCCTTTCCTTTTTCCTCTAATTTTATATTTCCAATTTTTGTATCATAATAATAACTTGCAAAATTGTCATATTTTTTTCTTGCGAATTCAATTTCTGCATTCACTAATATTACATGTTTATTTTCTATGTTTTCACAAATAAACGAATATTTGTCTAGAAGCTTTTCTCTTAGTGTTTTATATTCTTCCGAGGAAAGTACAGAATTTCCGATTTTTGATATTCTGCGATATGGACTTAAGTCGTCAACTTTATAATAAATCACAAATGAATCATTATCATTTATCAAGAAATCCTTTATGTTTTCTTTTGTTACAATATCATGTAATTTTCCATAATCAATTTCGATACCGACAACATTAGGGTCAACTGTTTTCAAATAGTTAACCGACCACTCAAAAATGTCTTCTAATTGATAATCATCACAAAATCCGTATTCTGTTTTTGATACGCCAAAGGTTCTTTTATTATATCTCAATTTCCAAGTCGGAGGTGTAGTGTACCAATCAAAAGGAATACCTAAATCCGAATCATCGTGAAATTTTTCGCCCTCGTAATCGAGCAGAACTATGTCCTTTTTGTCAAAATCATATTTATTAACCAGGTATTCAACAACCTCTGCTCTGTGGCATTGAACATAAATAATATGCGCGATACCAAATATCAAAAAAGCCGCAAATATTATTGCTAATATTCGTAAAATGATTATTTTACCTTTTTTCATATAAATCTCCTTTTCTATTTCTTATTTACCATAAGATTGTTTTCTTAATTTTAAAGCTTTTATTTGCGAACTGTTCTTCATTTGTTTCATATTTCTCACCATCTTTAAATTAAATGTTTTTCTTGTTTTAACAATTCAATTTGCTTGTATTCTAAGAAATATTCTTTATGTGAATAAATATTATTTTCAGTGATTTCATCATCAACAATATATACAATCGGTTTTCTGTTAAAATTAAAATATTTACATATTTTATCCTGCAAATCACTTTTGATTTTAGTTGCTGCTTCTGTATCGTCAATATAAGGAGATATATCATTTACTGAATAATAAACAACAAAATCATTGTTGTAATCCTTTAATGCAAAATCTAAAAAATCATGTATTTGACTTTCTTGTATAAGTTTGGATGAGCTGTTATTTTCTGCTTGAAAATAATAAATACATTCAGAATGAATTTCCACTTTGGAAATATGACTGTCAATATTTTTTTGCAAGTACTCAACCGACCAATTATATATTTGTGTTAATTGAAAATCATCGTAATATTTACCGGCAATATAATCGACATAAAAATTGTTATTCCTATACTTGATTTTCCATTTCGAATTAACCTTCTCAAAATCAAAAATGTTGGAAGAGCGATTACTTTCATTACGAAAATAAGGTGGTACAAAATAAACTGATTTAATTTCATTTCTTTCTAAATTGTATTTTTTAGATAAATATGATTTGGGTATTTGCAATATTGCAGAATATATTAAAACTAATGCAATTACTATAATTAGTATCGCTAAAATGAATTTTTTATTCTTTTTCAAGCATAACACCCCCTATATTAGTACTATATCATAAAACAAATTAACATAAAAGTACAAAATTGAATATCATTAAAAGAGGTTTGCCCCAAATGTTAGGGCAAACCTCTTCTTAAGTTTCGTTTCATATTTATCAAGTTCTTTCTTAACAGCATTTAAAATAGCAACGCTAACAGGCGGTGCAGAACTTTCATTGTATTAACCTGAAGGTGCATATGGTCGATTTCTTTCAGCCTTGTGGCAGATTATATCAACCTGTCAAAAGTGAACTGAATTATCCGTAAATTAGTTTTTCAAAAAGAAATCACTTAACTTTATTATTAAAATTGTATTTAAAATATTTTTTCACAAAATGTTTCATATACTCATTTCCGTTGCCGGATTTACACAAATAATCAATATCCTCATCATAAAAGGTCATATAACCAATTTTACATTCGGAAATGTTAATGCAAACAAAATCTATATTTTTAGGAAATTCCTGTGTTTGTGACTGTGGTTTTAACACTTTAAAATTCCAATCACCAATGCTAAAACTTGTTTGCGGTATAATATATTCATCAGAATCAAGAATAACATCAGTTTGATACTTGAAAGATTCGAGTCGTAAAAGTTGATCATTAAAGCTTTTTTTGTCATATTCAGCAATAAACATACTACCGTATGAATCAGACATTAAAGAATGTATCCTGTTCGACTGAAAATAGAGATTTTTATAATTCCCAAAATCATCTAAAGAAAAATGAATATAATCCGAATTTTCACTTGATATTTTGTAATAGTTTTTGACACCAACAACTGTGTGTGAATTATTAGCTAATATAGCAATCAAAGATATCAATATCAAAACCAACGCCAACACAGAAAGTAATATGATTTTCGATTTTTTCTTCATATTAAACATATCCTTTATATTTATTTATAGTAGCCGTTGTGCCTTTTAAAACCAATGCTAACATACTCAATATATCACAAAATTCTAAATATATCAATATCATAAACACAAGCAAAAATAGGGGAAAATAAATAAAAAAAGAGCTGAATTTTCAGCTCTTTTTTGTGGCAGATTATATCAACCTGTCAAGTCACGGTCGTATTTGCTTCGCAAATCTCCACCTTAAAGACTTGACAGAACGATGTTACGGGTTTAATTGCATTATAAACCCGTAATAAGGATTCGAACCTTAAATGCCTTTGGAATTTTGAAATTAGCTGTCTCTTAAAATCTCTCAAAAACTTTTACAAGATTTTGAGGCAAAGAAAAAATACCCGAATACTGCCGTAAAAAGCAGTATCCGGGTATAAAAAATCCTCGGAACAAGAATGTTCCGAGGATGGCAGCAGGTTCAAAATTGAATCCGAATATAATCGGCTCACCGTTAAACTTGCATTTTATGTTAATCCACGAATAACTTTCTCTGATAAGTCTGCTGAATAATATTCAGCCATACCTTCAAGTATGTATTCAAGAATTATGCCTTTTGAGCCTTCGCTAATGTTTTCGTTAGCGGATATAACCTTAACTCCGTTTATTCTATTGTCCATTTTTTACGGACTTGTTCAAATCGAATTCCATCCTTTTTGTATGTCTTATCACTTTTAGGATTGTATGAGAATTTTAAGAAATGTTTTTTAAAATCTTTGATTTTTTAACAGTGCTTACGGTTGCCTGAATTATCGGACCGGAGAGCAAAACGGTGGCAATTGTGCAAATTCCGAATTTACCGCCGAGCAAAACGCCGATAATTACCATTATAATATCAAGAACCATTCGTACGATTTTGATTTTCCACCCGTTTTTTTCGGCAAGCGAAAATGTGACTGCTTCATATGAGCCCCTGCCGAAATCAGCGGCGGAGTAAATCCCCGTTCCAAACGAAAATATAGCAATGCCAAGCAGCATTATAACAAAATTAACCGCTTTAATATCTGTATAATGCTGAATTTTTGTGAATACATCTACGAAAAAACTGTAAATGATTTGGTAAAGAATTGTGCCGATATTGATTTGCTTTCTGTCATAGAAAAAGGCAAAAATTATCATTGCCACAGCCACAACAAGCGACGATGTGCCGATTGACATACCTGTCACATTTGTCAGCCCTTGCCACAATATCGCAAGTGTTGCGCCGCCGAAACCTGCGCCTATTGCAAGCGTAATTCCGTATGCGGATATTATTGATCCGATAACGATCATCAGCGTTTTTGTTGCATATTTTTTAAATTTCATATTATCACCTATAAAAAAATAAGACTGTAAACTCTGCTGTTGTGTTCAGAAACAGCAAAATTTATAGTCTTCATCAGCCGAGACAGCCTTATTTTTTGATTATACACCCGAGTTTTTATAAAGTCAACGGTTATAAATATGATTTTCTGTATTTGCTCGGAGTTTTGCTCGTTTCAATTCGTGTTACGATTTTGATTTGAGCGATGTCTCTCAAAAGTCTCAGTCATAAATGCCCCCAATCGCACTAAAATGATTTTGAACACTATTCTCTGACGAAGGCGAAGGTGCTTTGTCAAATGTTCTGAGTATTTCTTCAATTTCTTTTTCTTGTTCATCCATTTGATTTCTCCTTGTTCGATTTCTTTCCGAAAATCGGCAAAGCACTTTTTTTGCCGCCTTTCGGAAAGGGACTTCCGAAGAAATCCTTTTCGTAAGGAAAAGGCGGCAGCGGAAACTCCGCTACCGCCATCCTTAAATGGTTAGCTATCTGTTATTTCTTTGTTGTAACAGTCTTAGTTTTTGACCAGCCTGAATAAATCCTTATGGATTTGCCGTTAATCTTAACTGTCTTATAGGTGCGAACTCTTACATAATATTTTTTCTTTGCCTTAAGCTTTTTAACGGTAGCCTTTGTCTTTTTCTGCTTTTTAATTGTTACGGTTTTCTTGTTCTTCTTGAATTTCTTATT